>ERZ1504249.3-NODE-3-length-248961-cov-20.622576_pt1 | contig 248961 bp, 244 predicted proteins | sample MGYA00571884_ERZ1504249 | MGnify/ENA primary metagenome ERZ1504249 (study PRJEB39906, sample SAMEA3182069) | gut metagenome | biome: human; feature: gut; material: Stool; isolation source: human stools | place: Canada | collected 2011-11-08 ...
TTGTGCAGAAAATCCGTGGGAATGTCAGACGCTACCCGGACGGCTGGGGCGAAGCGGCTCCCCTCACAGGCTTGCTTTATTGTGCCGATTGCGGTAAGGGTTCAAATTAGAGATGAAGAATTTTATAAAAGTATATCTGATAAGGGGCTACCTATTGGAAAAATATCAGAATATAAGAGTGAATACGATGAAATGAATCCGGTAGAATCAAAAAAAGATAGTATTACATATAAAGCTCTGATTAATAGGCTTGAAACCGATTTGAATAGGTTGGACAGAGCATTAGAAATATATTTATCGGAATACGTTGGGAAAATAGAATGTGAACTGATATCACCAGATATAAAAAAATAGCCATTCAAATAGGAACTCAATCAGCTACGCTTAGCAGAGTGTTAAGCTTTAATTATACGGACACATATGAAAGATTATATTTGTCTCAACAAAACAGTAAGCTGAGAGGCACATACAGTATGATAAATTAGCAAAAGACGAGAAACTTGCTAATTCAGCACGCACAACAGATCCACTTATCTTCATGCAGACTATCTTCCCAAATGCTTTTGGAACTGCTGCAATGGATAGTTATATGGAGTCTCAGGAGAGCTACCAGTCTTTGTTTGAAGATAAAGCTAAATATGATGCAATTATGAATGCATTGGCTGGGGTTATATATCGATAGATGAGAGAACCGGTGAAAAAATAGCAGAGCATACGATGCCCGGAAAGGATAAAAATGAAAGAATTGAATCTAAAAGAAAAAATACAAAATTTAATTTCTGGGCATCAGAAAAATGGCTGCCCGGAGGGGGAGTTTGGATACAGGGACTTAACACCAGAATCAGATACAAAGAATAGTGAAGAATATATACGAGCACTTCATTGGGCGATAAAGAATAAAGAGGTAAAAAATATAGCATTATCAGGTCCGTATGGGTCGGGAAAAAGTAGTGTTATAAAAACGTATCTGGAAAAATATCCGAAGACAAAATATTTGTCCATATCATTGGCAGCATTTTCAACGCCAACGAAATCAGTAAATGGAGAAGATGATAAAACATCTTCATTAGCTGATGATTGGACTTTAGATGACGTTGATGAAAATGTAATAGAGGAAGGAATTCTTAAGCAACTGTTTTACAGAGTGGATGTGGGAAAAATTCCACAAAGCCGATATAGAAAGATTAAGAAGTTATCCTATTGGAAAATATTTTTCTCGCTATTGTTGTTAACTGTCGTAGCATTAGCTGTTTATCTTGAAATTAATCCGAATGTTTTTGAAGTCTTTAAAAATACAGTCATTAATAATGGAGAAATTTTTCATCTTAATCAATGGTCATCGTATGCTGTATTTACAGTAACAATCTTTGGATTATTGTTATTGATTACAACAGTTATTAAATATGTGATGTCAAATTTCAGAATTGCTAATATTAACTTGGGTGACAAGGCAAGTATATCTAAGAAAGAAGAAAAAGAATCAATCTTTGACAAGTCGTTGGATGAAATTGTGTATTTCTTTGAAAGTACAACTTATGATACTGTTTTTATTGAGGATTTGGACAGGTTCAACCAACCTAATATTTTTATAAAACTACGTGAATTAAATACGGTCATAAATAATTATGATAATATTAAACGCAAAGTTGTATTTATATATGCGATAAAAGATGATATGTTCAAAGACGAGGAGCGAACCAAGTTTTTTGATTTTATTGTTCCAGTGATTCCTTATATCAATGCAACAAACTCTGGGGAAATATTAAGAGGATTGTTAAAATTTGAAAAAGGTGCAGATGGTGTATATAAAAGCAAAAATTATGATATATCTGATCGCTATATATGGAAGATTTCGCCTTTTGTACAAGATATGAGAGTGTTGACTAATATATGCAATGAATTTCTTGTATATAAGAGAACATTAAAAACGACGAAACTTAAAGATGAAGAAATGTTTTCGATGATTACATTTAAAAATTTATATCCGAAAGAATTTGCTGAATTACAGGCTGAGAGAGGAATAGTTAAGCAGGCTTTTCAAGAAAAGGAAAAGTTTGTAATTAATGAAAAGCAAAAACTTGAAGAGCAAATAGTACCTAAAAGAGAAATCCTAGAAAATGTACATAGTGATATTCTTTTTTCGTTGCAAGAAATTAAGCATGCGTTTTTAGGATTTTTATCATATGATAATGGAACGTATTACCCGTTAAAAAATTTACAGATAAATAATAGAAGTCAATATTCTTATGGAGAGATACTTAAAGAGGATTTTGATTTAACTAAATTTGATGACATTAACCAGCTAATTATTGGATATGATGTATCTAATGGTTATTATGAGCAATCTCATACTGTAAGTAATGTCAAACAAAAAATGGCATCAGAGGGTAGCAAATATTTAAAGCGTATGAATGATTTGAAATTCAGTGAGAAATCTAAAAAACAAGCGTTCTATGATATCTTCTACTGCATTTATGTCCTCAGAAACATTCTCATCTATTCCCAATACAAAACGATTAATATAATCTTCAAAATCATTCCAAATCCTATTATTTAGGACATTAACATCAGCATTTAGAATAGTCGTATAATGTGCATTTCCAATCCCATCTGCCAAATTCGGATGATAAAATTTTATCACCGATGAAATCATTGAATTATTTAACTCATACATATCGTTTTGATATATATAATTTAATACTTTCGCATCTGCACCTACATTATTAATTTCTCTGAATATAATCGACTGTCTTGATATTAATTCAATTAGTACATCGGCTGATACTCCATTTAAGTAAGCTAATGATTTCTCATCTTCGACTATGAAGTTTTTTATGCAATCCGAGTGTTCTACTTCATCCAATATTACAATTTGATCCATAGTTGCATTATTCAAAATTAGTGACAAATATTTATATTTAGTCTCATCCAGCAAAGAAACATCCTCCGCAATGTTTTTCCACATATGGCGGTAGTATTTACACAATTCGCTTACAAAGTCATTAACATTTTGATCTCTCTCAATATATTCTTTTGTAAATTGATAATGTTCCATTCCTTTGTCCAATTCAAAACCATCAAAATAATACTTTTTATTAGTTTTCTCTGAACATTGGATAAGCATAAAATCCGTAAGTATATAATTTAATGTCTCTGTCTGTCTATATTCAGCATCATATATACGATCACTCACCTGCTGCAAATTTTTAATTTCAAACGCAAAGTTTTTTGCTTTATTACGCATACGAATGCTACGTAAGTAATCATTCTCATCCTTCGTAATACTATTTGGATGGAAATAATTAATATAATCTACATAACCTTCGTTTATATATCCATTTATAAGCAACAGGTAAAAGTGAATTGGTGGAACATGAAGAAAAAGAGTCTGTGGACGAAGTTGGCTGGATTATAAGGAGAATATCAGAGCTTGGTGGTTTTGAGAATGTCAGTGATTCTGTTAAGGCAGATGTATTCGGATTTGATATTGCTGATGTAGGCGGTAGCATAAGGGGGTCTCTGAAGCAATGAAAAGGCTGGAGATAAAGCTGGCTGGAGATGAGCTTTATGAGGAGTTTCAGAGAATTTATGATGAGAGTGTCGATAGAGGTGCTGGCAAAGATAAAGCAGAAGATAAGATGTGGAATAGGGGCAGAGGGAGATGATTCCTCTGCATATTCCCGATTCACTTTACGTACCTGAATTATATATTGCAAATCAGGAAACAATCGCAAGAAGTTGCGATTGTTATTGATGATGTAGTGATTCTGTGATATCATACAAAATAGGAGACACGGAATGACAAGAGTGTATTTCGTGCGTCATGCACAGCCGGAGCTTGATTGGAAAGAAGACAGAACAAGACCTTTGACGGAAGAAGGCAAGAAAGATTCTGCAATTGTACAAGAATTTTTGAAGGACAAGAAAATAGATGCGTTTTATTGTAGTACATACAAACGCAGCATGGATACCATTGCAGATGCGGCAGCTTTTTTCGGAAAAGAAATTATAACAGATGAGAGATTAAGGGAGCGTGAAAAAGGTCCTGATGGCAACAACCACGGAATGTTCCAGAAACGTTGGGCTGACCATGATTATCATGAAGAGGGTGGAGAATCCATTGCTATGGTTCAAAATCGTAACATAGAGGCGCTGAACGAGATCTTATCAGATAATACGAATAAAGATATTGTTTTAGGAACCCATGGTACTGCCCTTAGTACTATATTGAATTTTTATGATAACAGTTTTGGATGTGAAGATTTTCTAAGAATTATCGACTGGATGCCATATATTATTGAATTGGATTTTGAAGGTGATAAGTTGATTGGCAAACAGGAACATTGTCATGTGGAGAAAGAATTTAAGGGCAAGCAGTGTGCGGATAAGAAGTAGAGAGGTATAGATGAATACAAGATATTATATGGTCATTATTAAAGGTGAAATAAAGACATCCGAAATAATGTCATGTGTGTACAATAGAAATACCCAAAAATGGGATGTAAAATTCAATACTGGAAAAACATACTCTTATGCATATTTGAATGTGGAAAAATTAACTAAACCAGATGTTTTAAATCCTAATATGTATCGCATTAGCAGAGATGGACGGGAGTTCTTTGATATTAAAGCAATATATGTATTTAGAAGTACATATGAGTCTTATTGGCATATTCGTTTTGGCGATGGTAGTGAAAGAGATTATCGTCGGAGCGACTTGCATATTATAGAGTCCTGTCTTAATCAAAGCCAGTCATCAAATGTATTTGAATATATAAAGCAAATTGCAGGTTTGAGTAATATTAGGAATGAAGAGACTGGTGAAAAACTATTGTCTAAGAGGTTTGACAAGATTTCTTTTGTGGGTAGTGATGTGGCTTTAGCAAAGTATTTGAATCCATCATTATTGCAAGAGAAAAGAATAGGACGGGAATACATTCCAATTTTCCCATTTGGATGCAATAACAGTCAGTACAAGGCTGTGAAAAATGCCATGGAGAATCAGATTAGTGTTATACAGGGACCTCCCGGAACAGGTAAGACGCAGACGATATTAAATATAATTGCCAATATATTGATGCAAGGAAAAACGGTACAGATAGTATCCAACAATAATTCGGCAACAGAAAATGTATATGAAAAATTATCATCACCCAAGTACAATTTGGAGTTTGTTGTTGCAACATTAGGAAGTTCTAAAAATAAGAAATTATTTGTTGAGCATCAGGACGCCGCTTATCCCGATTTTTCGTCGTGGAAAACGGGAGAAGATCCAAGTGTTTTGCAGAAGGGAATAGCAGAGCAATCCAGTCAGTTAAAAAGTGTTTTTGATAAGCAGGAAAAACTGGCGTGTTTAAGGCAGGAACTTTCACAGTTGGTTACTGAACAGGAATACTTCAATCAATATGTTAAAGAATCAGATGTTCATACAGATAGTATTAAGCTCAAGAAAAAACTATCTTCAAAGCAATGGATGGTATTGTGGCAGGAATGCCAGTTGATTTCAGAAGAGAAAACGGCAATAGGATTTTGGTTCAAGATAAAAGCCTTATTTAAATATGGAGTAACCGATTGGGGATTTTATAAGCAGAATCTTTCAAAGATAATTACAACCTTTCAAGCAATGTATTATCGTGCAAAGCAGGCGGAGTTGTATGTGGAAATTGTAAATATTGAAAAGTATTTAAATAGTGTTAATAAAAATTTGCTTGAGGATTTATGCAGTCAGTCAATGGTCGTCCTAAAAGACAAACTGGCAAGAAAGTATGAAGGTAACAGCAGTAGAAAAACTTTTAGTGAAGATAATTTGTGGAAGGAGCCATACGATGTACTGGCTGAGTATCCGGTTATATTAAGTACAACATTTTCATCAAGAAACAGCCTGAATTCAGATGTGGTGTATGATTATCTTATCATGGATGAGGCATCACAGGTAGATATTGCAACCGGTGCGTTGGCATTGTCCTGTGCAAGAAATGTTGTTATTGTGGGTGATACCAAGCAACTTCCTAATGTTGTTACAGATGATATAGAGGCCAAAGCAAAAGCTATATTTGACAGTTTTAATGTGAGTGAAGGATATCAGTATACAAACAGTTTTCTGCAATCCATTTTGGATGTTATGCCTAATGTAACACAAACATTGTTACGGGAACATTATAGGTGTCACCCCAAAATAATAAATTTCTGTAACCAGAAATTCTACCGTGGTGAATTGATTATTATGACAACGGATAAGGGTGAAGAGGATGTTTTATCGGTAGTAAAAACAGTGGCGGGAAATCATGAGCGTAACCATTATAGTCAGCGCCAGATAGATGTTATTAAAAATGAGATTATACCAAAATATATCTCCAATCCGGAAGAAACCGGAATTATTGCACCGTACAAAAATCAGGTAGAAGCATTAAACAAGGAGATAACAGATATTGATGCTGCTACAGTGCATAAGTTCCAGGGCAAGGAGAAAGAGAATATTATTATATCTACCGTGGACGATGAAATATCTGATTTTGCGGATAATCCATATTTAATCAATGTTGCTGTATCAAGAGCCAAAAAGAAATTGATGCTGGTTGTAACTGGAAATGAGCAATCAAAAGAGCACAATATAACAGATTTGATTGATTACATTCAGTATAATAATTTTGAAGTTACTGAAAGCAAGATTTATTCGATTTTTGATTACCTTTACAAGCAGTATACCGACGAAAGAATGACATATTTAAGGAAGCATAAAAAGATATCAGAATATGATTCGGAAAATCTAATGTATTCATTGATAGAGGACATTATCTGCGCTAACAAGTATTCAAGCTTGGATGTTGTTTGCCATTTTCCATTGAATATGTTGATTAAGAATCCAGAATTATTAAATGAGCAGGAATGTCAGTATGCAATGAATCCAGCGACACATTTAGATTTTCTGATTTATAACAGAATTGGTAAAAAGCCTGTGTTGGCGATTGAGGTTGACGGATATGAATACCATAAAGAGGATACTGTTCAGGCTTCAAGAGATTTATTGAAAAATCATATTATGGAGTCGTATGAAATTTCATTACTGAGATTTAAGACTAATGGTAGCGGTGAAAGAGAAAAGATTGTAGAGATGCTAGATAAGTTTGTTTGATAGCGTGAAAAGAAAAAGGAGAAATTACCATGGCTGTATCTTATAAAAGATTATGGAAATTATTAGTGGATAAAGAAATGAGCAAATCGGATTTGCGTAAGAAGGCAGAAATTGCTCCTAATACAATGACAAAGCTTCGCCGTGATGAAGAGGTGAGCCTAACGATTCTTAGCAAAATCTGCAAAACCTTACATGCAGATTTTGGGGATATTGTGGAGTATGTGCCGGATGCAGAAATATGGGATTTGTATAATGAGAACAGAGAGCTTCTTGGAAAAGACCATGTAAGAGGAGAGCAGCTGCCGATAGATGGATATCATTTGGTGGTGCATGTATGGATTCGTAATTCAAAGGGAGAGTACCTTATTTCGCAGCGTTCTGCAAATAGGCCAACATATCCTTTGATGTGGGAATGTGTAGGTGGTTCGGTTGTGAAGGGAGAAGATAGTTTACAGGGAGCAATTCGTGAGGCAAAGGAAGAGGTTGGCGTTGATTTAATGCCGGAAAATGGACAAGTGCTTTTTACAAAGACACGAAAAATCATTGAGGGAAAAATCTTTAATGATATTATGGATGTTTGGCTGTTTGAATATGAAGGAGAAGTCGATTTGGGAAATGCTACAACGGATGAAGTGGCACAGGTTGCTTGGATGAACAGGGAACAGATAAAAGAATTGTTTGATGCAAATATGTTTGTGGATACATTGGAATACTTCTTTACGGAAGTGGATAAGTAGTAATTTAGAAAGTTGGTGAATATATGAAGGAAAAAGAACATCAATCCATAGAGTGGAAGGAATCATGGCAGGATGAGTATTTAAAATGGATTTGTGGATATGCCAATGCCTACGGTGGAACAATATACATAGGTACGGATGACGATGGTAATGTTGTAGGTATTGATAATGCAAGAGATTTATTAGAGCGAATTCCTAATAAAATTACAGATACAATGGGAATCATTGCAGATGTGAATTTGTTATATAAAGGAGAACTTGAGTATCTGCAGATAATTGTTGATAAATACCCATCTTTAATAAGTTTTCGCGGAAAATATTATTATCGTTCCGGAAGTACCATGCGTGAGATTACCGGAAAGGAATTAGAAAGAGCTTTGTTGAAAACGCAGGGAAGAACATGGGATGGTGTGCCTCTTCCAAAACTGTCAGTATCTGACTTAAAGCAAGATGCAATTCAGTTATTTAAAGATAAGGCAGTAAAAAGAGGAAGGCTTACAAAGGAAGAAGTCAGCGTGGAAGATACTATCTTGATGGATAATCTGCACTTAATTGATGAAGATGGATATTTGATAAGAGCAGCAATGCTTGCATTTTATAAAGATCCAGAGAAGTGGGTAACAGGTTCTTATATCAAAATCGGATATTTTGGAAAATCAGATTCGGATTTGATGTATCAGGATGAGGTGCACGGACCTTTGATAGAGCAGGTAGATAAGACCGTTGATTTAGTTTATACAAAATATATGAAGGCCTTGATTGATTATGAGGGAGTCCAGAGAATTGAGCAGTTTATGTTCCACAAGGACGCATTTCGTGAGATTTTGTTGAATGCCATTGTTCATAAGGATTACAGCAGTTGCAATCCAATTCAGATTAGCGTTTACGAGGACAAGATATATATTTGGAATGATGGTGAGATGCCTCCAAATCTGGATTCTACTGACAAATTGTTTATGAAACATTCATCAAAGCCTTTTAATCCGAAATTGGCTAATGTCTTTTTCAAAAGCGGTATGATTGAAGCTTGGGGAAGAGGATTTGAGAAGATTAGGGAAGCTTGTGCGTTGTATGATGGACCATTGCCGGAATACGAGATTAATGAGGCTGGAATTATGGTTCTTTGCAAGGCTTGTGATAGGTATCTGGAACTGATTCCTGCCAAGAAAAAAGTTGATTCAATCATTTCAGATGAGCGAATTATGAGCGGAAAAATGAGCGAATTAAGGAAAGAACCAATTGTTAAAATTGTAAATTATTTAAAAGACAACGAAGAGATTACAACGGCAAAAGGTGTGGAAATCACTGGAAAATCGGAGGCTCAAGTTAGAAGATATTTAAAAGTTTTATGTAATTTAGGAATTATAAAAAGCACTCGTACTACAAAAGGTAATGTGTATGTTAGAATTTAGATGATCCGCTCATTTAAATGAGTGGATTATGATTGAATAGCGATTAGGATAAAGGTCTAGGAGGTGACTTTGCTTGGGTGACAATGGTGGAATTTACAGTTTGGCTGGATTTGCATATCAAATAAAGGTATTTGTTCTGAATGTGTTAGAATTGAAAAATGGTTACACCCTTGAGTATGAAACAATAGATGATGTTGCATTGAAAATGGCAGCTGACAAGTTGGACGAGCATGAAGATGATTTATGCAGTATATTTACAGCGACTAGTAGAAGAGCAATTCAAGTGAAGAAAACTCAAGTGACAAATAGTATTGCAAAAAAAGTAGTCAAGAATTGGATTTTGGCTGATAAAAATAATGCAGATATTGAACAATTTGTGTTAGTAACTGACAGAGAAGTAGACATGGACGTGTTTGTTGACTTGGATGTGGATGAAATTTTCAAAGAAGTAAATGCAGCTACTGGTAATAAGTCAATAGATGCAAAGGTAAAAAAGATTGGCTATACTGAGACGGAATTGAAGCAAAAAGTTCGAGATATTGTATCAATGTCAAGTATACAAAAATATGAAAATACTGATACAGAGATAGAAAACAAGTTCAATGATTTTTTTATTAGATATGGTGTAAGTGAAGCAACATATTATATAAGAATAAAAGAATTTTTACAGCAGATAACAGTAGAGATTCTGGGTGCAGTTGGAAACGGACAGCCTTACTTATTGACATATGAGAGCATGAGTAAGATAAAGAATCGTATAGTTACCAATTATACTGATGAAAAATGGGAACCTAGTTTTTCTCAATTTAGAAGATTGAAGAAAGTAAATTTGGAAGATTTGGCAGTTATTAAATAATATGAAAAAATACATAAAAGAATTAGAGAAGATTTTTGAAGATGCCAATAAATCGTTTTTGAGAAAAAATGCTACGTTGTTCGAAACACGAGTTTCTGAAAGAACTTTGTGTGGAGCTTTGATGATAGAGCTACATGAAGTATTGAAGGGAACAAAGTTTTCGGATTATTTTGTAGATGTGGAGTACAATCGTAATATTGGTGGAACATTAAAAACATTGAAAAAGACCATTCGCGGCTTGGATGAACAAATTGTAACAATCAATTGTGATTTGATTGTGCATAGCAGAGGGCAAAATGCAATGTGTGACAACCTTATAGCATTGGAGATGAAAAAGTCAACAGGAAGGCAGGTTGACAAGGATAATGACAGAAATAGGATTGAATGTTTAACCAAAAGCCCAGAACAAGATGTATGGAGTTATGGTGGTAAAGCATTACCTGAGTATGTTTGTGGATATGGCTTAGGTATTTATTATGAAGTGAATTTTAGAAGAAAAATTATTTTGGTGGAGTATTACAAGGAAGGTTATTGTTATCGCCAGTACGAGATAAAAATAGAGTAAGAAAGATGGCCTTTTTGTAAAAAATGAAAGGAGAACGATTGTGAAGTGTTTTGTTTCAAGAGAATATAATTTAGCTCCTACTATATTGAATCAGATTCAGGAAGTTCTTGATGAATTGAAAATTCAATATTTTGACATATACTCACAAGATTACGGTGCGGATATTTCTTCGGGAGTAGTAAAATTAATTTCGAGTGCAGAGATTGTTATAGGAGTGATAACCCGAAACTCGACTAATGTTTTATATGAAATTGGCTTGGCAGTAGGAATGGGAAGGGGAGTATTTCTATTGCTTGATGATTCAGAAGAAATACCTTCGGATTTATATAATCTGACATATATAAAAATCAATGATAATCTTAGAGAAAACCTTATGTTGCCATTAAAATTTTTTGTGGATAAAAAAAGAAAGAAACCTCAGATTGATCATACAAAATATTATAAGAAAGGACTAGAAACTGAGTTTGCATCCAAAGATATCTATGTAGAAAGAGCTAAATATATTAGGGAAAATAGGGACGGAGCTGGATTTGAGCGTTTAGTTGCTGACTTGTTTGCGGAAATAAAGGATCAATATACAGCAGTGAAGTTTCAACAAACAGAAAAGAATGAAGAATATGATTTTGCTGTTTGGGTTGATGAATTGTTTGGAAAGATCGTGAATCCTATTAAATTTGAATTGAAATTAGGCGATATGTCTTTGAAGAGAATAGAAGCGCTGGTGAATAAATTGGCTAGGCAGACGAAAAATCAAGAACTTATTATTATTTTGTGCTGCGGTAAGGTGGAAAATTATTTAAATACAAATTCCAATGTTTTGGTAATTGAGTTTGAGGATTTTTTGGATAAAATAGAAAAATATGGTTTAGCACATGCTATATGGTATTATAGATGCTTGGGTGCTCATGGAAGGAGTTGTGAATAATGATTCCTTATGATACAGATAGAATTAAGCAGATTATGGATGAGAGCCAAAGTAGTAATTCAACATACGATAAAGGGAAAAAATTCGAGGATTTGGCATGCTACCTTTTTGAGAAGCTGCCTGGAATTACAATTGCGAAAAGAAATGCAATGAATCAATATGATACAGAGGAGATTGATGTATCAATATGGAATGATAAGTATGAAGATGGTTTGCCATTTATCAATAACATTTTTCTCGTGGAATGTAAAAATTGGAGTGGTTCTGTAGGAAGTGTAGATGTAAACTGGTTTGCAACTAAAGTTGAAGATAGAGGTTTGGATTTTGGAGTTTTGCTTGCTACTAATGGTATTACAAAAGAAAGCAATGAAATAAAAAGAGCACAGAGTATTTTGTCAGGATATTTGAGAAATCATATTCGTATTATTGTCATCGATAAAGAAGAAATACTTAGTTTAAACAACACAGAAGATATGGTTAGGATGATAAAAGGCAAAATCTGTGAATTGGTTGTTAATGGGTAAAATATGTTGTTTTATTTGTTTGATTTGATATAATATATTTGTGGCAACGCTTTGGCAACAGAAAATCAGTAAGCCAAAATAAAGTATGTAATAGAAGTAAAAAACCGACATTTTCGCAGCGAAACCTAAACAAAATAGTTTAATGTAAAACAACAACTTGCCGAGTTTGAATAACGGACTAAAATGCCGAAAGCCTGTATTTATGCGGGTTTCCGGCATTTGCTTTATCAAATGGCTCTAGTTTGGCTCTATTTGTGGGCGGGATAAGGGTTGCGAAAGCACTGATGGAGAAATAAAGGCATAATGGTAAGAAAAAAGTGATATATGCATCTTGGAAGCACAGCAATACTGAAAATTATAAGTTCAGCTGGAACAAAAAGTAAGTTATGTACTGGAGAATTCCGGGGATCTGTGGGGGGTAATTGCGGGAAAAAAGGGAAAAGCGTATAATGCAAGAAAATAATGTTTTCACAGTGTAAAATAGAGGAGAGAACTATCATGCAGAAAATACTGATTGTAGAAGATGATACAAATATCAATAATCTGCTTCAGGAAGCATTATCCAAAGCAGGCTATTCCTGTGAGCAGGCGTTTTCCGGAACTGAGGCAAAGCTGCTTTTGAATATGCAGGAGCATAGCTATGCACTGGTGTTGCTGGATTTGATGTTGCCGGGAATTACAGGAGAAGCAGTTCTGGAGGAAATACGGAAAAAGGGAAATCTTCCGGTTATTGTTTTGACTGCGAAAGATAGCTTGGATGAAAAGGTAAAGGTTTTAACTAGTGGGGCTGATGATTATATAACGAAACCTTTTGAAATCAGAGAGGTACTGGCAAGAATTCAGGTACAGCTTCGTCATATAGAAGAAAAGGAAATAAAAGAATCTAACCTTTCGTTCAGAGAGATGGTATTGAACAAAGCTACTTTTCAGGTCAGCATTGGTGGAAAAATACTTCCTAAGATAACAAGACAGGAGTTTGCAATTTTAGAATTACTGCTCAGAAATCCGAAGCAGGTTTTCAGTAAAGAGGACATTTTTGAATATGCGTGGGACGAACCATATATGGGTGAAACAAAAACTCTGGATGTACATATAAGCAATATTCGTAAAAAGATAAAAACAGTTACATCTGAGGAATATATTGAAACAGTCTGGGGAATCGGTTATCGTCTTCATCTATAATCTTTACTCTTTTTTTACTATTTATTTGCGTTTGATTAGGATTATTCCTTTATGATAAATGCAGATAAGAAAAAGGAGATGAAAAACTTGAGCGAAATGTTATTGGAAACAAGAAATTTGACTAAGCAATATGGACACCATAAAGCTGTGGACAGTGTCAATATGCATATTAAAAAAGGTGCTATTTATGGTTTTATCGGTCGGAATGGAGCTGGGAAGACAACTTGTCTGAAGATGATCGGTGGACTTTCCAAGCCAACTTGTGGAGAAATCGAGATGTTCGGATACAAGGGAAAGGATTTGCAAAAAGTTCGATCACGGATAGGATGTCTGATTGAGGCACCGGGACTTTATGGAAATATGACTGCATATGAAAATCTGAATATCAAATGCAAGCTGTTTGGAATAAAGAAAAAAAGTTATATTGAAGAAATATTGAGAATTATCGGTCTGGAGGATGTGGGAAAGAAAAAAACAAAACATTTTTCACTTGGAATGAAACAGCGTTTGGGAATTGGTCTTGCTTTGGTTGGAGAACCAGATTTATTAGTTCTAGATGAGCCAATTAATGGATTAGATCCACAGGGTATTGCAGAGATCCGGGATACGATTCAGAGACTTCAGAAAGAGAAGAATATGACAATATGCATTTCCAGTCATATTCTTGAGGAATTATCGAAGATTGCTACTGATTATGGAATTATTCATAATGGAAGTTTATTACAGGAAATTACAAGAGAAGAATTAATAAGAAGATGCAGTGAACGGATAGAGTTGACATTGGATCATCCGAAACAGGCGATTCCGGTGATGGATTCTATGGGATTTACCAACTATCAGGTAACAGATAAAGAGCATATTCATATTTTTGAACGATTGAATGAAAGTGCAGCGTTGAATATGGAACTTGCAAAGTCAGGAATTCCGGTAAAAGGGATTTCCATAACCAGTGAAGAACTGGAAACTTATTTTCTGAATCTGACGGGAGGTGCGGATCATGCTTAATATAATAAAAATGGATTTATACAGGATGCTTAAAACCAAAAGTATGTATGTAATTTGGATTGTACTGGCAGCAATATTATTGATTACAACATCTTTATGCAAGACAGATTATGAGCTTTTGACTGAAAAGGATGCCATGAAACAGGAGCAGGTTACTGAACCTACTGTGGATAATATTAATGTGGGAATGATGGTAACGCTGCCTACGGAGCCGGGAGAAAAAGTGACGGTATATGATATCTTTTTTGCCAATTCCCAAGGAAAATTGTATGCACTGCTTTTGGTGATTTTTACTGTTCTGTTTTCAACAGCGGATATCAGTAGCGGATATATTAAGAATATAGGAGGTCAGGTTAGAAATAGAGGAACTCTGATTTTTTCCAGGGCAATTGCCTTGGCTGTCTTTACGGTACTGACAATGGCAGGTGCATTCTTATTTCAGGCAGCGGCGAATGGTATTTTTTTCGGGGAATTGGAATGGGGAAATACAAAGGCAATTTTATCTTATTTTGTGACTGAACTGGCTCTTCATTATGCACTTGTGCTGATTTGTATGGCGATTGCAATTATTTTGAAAAATAATGTAATCAGCATGGTCATTGCTGTCTGTCTTACCATGAATGTAATGACCATTGTGTATGGGGTGATCAATAGTGCTATTCAAAAAATAGGAATTCAGAATTTCCAGATTTATAAGTATACGATAACAGGAAAATTATCACTGCTTCCTATGAATCCGAGTGGAAATGAGTGTTTGGCGGCATTTGGTGTGGCAATAGTGTTCATCGTTATGATGATATCAGTAAGCAGCGTTGTTTTTCAAAAGAGGGATATTTAACGGATGTATATCGTAATTGGGATATTAGCAGGAATTATTATCTTACAATTTATTATTATGTGGAAATACCAGCGGCAGGTGAAAGACATCTGCCGCCAATTGGCATTTATGATGAAACATGACAGTAACATGTTGATTAACCATGAATTTGATGTGGGTGGAATAGGAAAGCTTTCTGACAAGTTGAATGAGCTTTTGGAACTGCGAAGAAAAGAGAAGCAGCACTATCAGGAGAAAGAAGCTCTGATTGCGGACACTTATACAAATCTTTCTCATGATATCCGCACACCACTGACATCTTTGGACGGATATTTCCAGCTAATGGAAGAATGTGAAAATATAGAGGATCAGAAACGTTATTTAAGCATTATCCACGAAAGAATTCATAGTCTGAATGAAATGTTGGAAGAACTTTTTATGTTTACAAAGTTAAAAAACGAATCTTACAGTCTGGAATTGACATTGTGCTGTATGAACCGGATTTTGAAAGAAACAGTTTTTTCATACTATGATGAATGGGTAAGAATGGAAATTCAGCCGGATATTCAGATTACGGAAGAACAGTTGTATATACATGGAAACAGGCAGGGACTCCGCCGTGTTATCCAGAATGTGATAAAAAATGGGCTGGATCATGGAGAAAAGAAGATTAGCATTGTGTTGGAACGTGATCAAAATCAGGCGGTGCTTAGAATCAGCAATCAGGTTACACATCCAGAACAGATTAATATAGATCAGGTATTTGAGCGCTTTTATAAAGCAGATGTTGCCAGAAGTAAAACATCTACCGGATTGGGACTATCTATTGCAAAGGAGTTGGTTAGTCGGATGGATGGAGAGATTGAAGCAAAAATAGAAAAAAAAGAGTTTATTGTTGAAATGAACTTTCCAATTGTAACCGATGCTAAATAGTATTTTGCGACGTAGAGGGATAATCAATAATTTTTATTTATCTTTGCAGAAGCATTAGCTCTTATGTTAGGATACTATCTAAGGAAAGTACTCATGACAGGACGTTAAGCATCTGGGGGACGCTTGTTTAGCACCGACCGAAACAGAGTGTAGAGGTGGCGTCGATGACGGCTTATGAGATCATTTCGATTTTCATTGGGATATTAGCATTGTTGATGTCCTTTGGTAGCTTGATTGTAGCGTTGTTTGCCTTTATCGATAAAGAGAAAAGCTCTTCGAGGAAGAGCAGACGAAAATAAAAATGCCTATCCTGTCTGCCAACAGAGGAGTTTGAGTAGTAGCCACAAGTCTTGGAACCCGCTAAACAAGCGGCTTCCGAGACTTTTTGCTGTTTAACTAAGGGGATTTTATGCCTTCTTTTCCTCCTCATACTCTTTAATCGTTTCTTCCAAAATATCGCATGCCGTTTCCACGGTCATCTTGCAGCGGTATTCCGGCTTGAAGGACTGGGGCTTGATGTCCTTGCACAGGGTGGAACCGTATTTTGCATTGAATTTGCGCATCAGCTTCATGACAACGGGGCGGATGTCCTCACTTTCGTGAGCCTTGGCTTCCACGTACTTCATGGATAAAACGGAAGCGGCGGCAAGCACGGCACCGCAGGTGTTTCCGCACTGGATACCGGCGCCGTAAGCACCGACCATAATCATATCCCTGTCGTGAAGCTTCAGGTCATAATAATCATTGGCAGCCCGGAGCAGGGTCTCCGCGCAGTTGTAATTCTGCTCAAAATAGTACTTCTGGTAAACATCTTTTAACATAAACATTCTCTCCTTTTTCTTGATGTATTTAATTGAATATTAAATTACCTTATGCTCCAGCCATTTCCGGGAATGGAACCGAATGGTAAAGATAATGGCGCGCAGGCTCCAGTCGGCGAACATGCCAATCCACACGGCAATGGGACCGAAGCCCCAGACACGGCAGAGGTAAATGCACAGGCTGACACGGCAGAGCCACATGGTACAGCAGGAAGTAATCATGGAAAATTTCACATCCCCGGCAGCACGCATGCCGTATGCCGGAATAAAGGAAAGCACCCAGGAAATAGGCTTGGTAATTGTAATGAAAATAACCATGTTGAAACAAAGCTTGGCACTTTCCGCTTCCATACCGCCGAGCATGGTAATTGGTTTCGTGAGCGCAAGGACAATGAGACAGCTTGCAATAATGACGATTTCCGCCAGCCGGGAAAGCTTCTTTATATAGTAAACGGCTTCGTCTTTTCTGCCCGCTCCCAGGCATTGTCCCACAACGGTCATCAGACCGATGCCGATGCCCATGGCAGCTACACCGTTTAACATTTCCAGAATATTGGTCATGGCCTGGGCGGCAATGGCGATGGTGCCCAGCGTGGAAACCGTAGACTGAATGGCCAGTTTGCCAAACTGGAACATACTGTTTTCAATGCCCGAAGGAATACCAATATACAGGATATTTTTAATTAAGGAAAAATCCGGCCGGATGGACAGATAATTGCGGACGGAAATGGGTTCCTTGTCTCCGCGAAGCTGCCAGATAACGACCACGGCACAGAAAATCCGGGAAATCAGAGTGGAAATGGCAGCACCGGCAACGCCCATATTCAGCCCAAAGATAAGTATAGCATTTCCGCCGATATTTAGAAAGTTGGAAATGACGGATATAATCATGGGCCTGCGGCTGTCGTTCTGCGCTCTCATAATGGAAGCTCCCGCATCGTACAGACCGATAAACGGGAAGGAAAGCAGGGTAAACAAAAAATAAGACTGGGAGTTTGCCATAACGTCGGCTTCTACTTTTCCGAAAATAAAGTGCAGCAAGGGGACACGGAAAAGCAGGCAGAGCAGGGAAAGGGCTGTGGAAAGCACTGCCATTACCAGCAATACCTGCCGGGCAGCATGATTGGCGCTCTTTTCGTTGTGGCTTCCAAGATATTGGGAACAAAGTATGGCGCCGCCGGCAGCCAGGGCAGAAAGCGCCTGGATAACCAGCACGTTTATGGAGTCCACAAGAGACACGGCGGAAATGGCGGCAGAGCCCACGTTGCTTACCATCATGGTGTCCACGGTTCCCATCAGGCAGCTTAAGAGCTGCTCCACAATAATGGGAATGAGGAGCTTTTTAAGGTCCAGATTGCTGTATATATGGTCGGAGTTGTTCATAGGTAAAGCTTCTTTCTGTGATGTTTCTGCAAATGCAGAGGTATTATAGCACGATTCTTTGGAAAATCATATCCCCAAATCTTCCATAAAACAATAGCGGAAAACACTTGCGAAGAGCCCCTGTTTACGTTACATTTACAGTAAAGAAAAGAAACTCAGGAGGAAAACCTATGGAAATCAGTGCAAGTGTAAAATATGTAGGAGTGAATGACCATCAGGTGGATTTGTTTGAAGGACAGTACCGGGTACCGAACGGTATGGCATACAATTCTTATGTGATTATGGATGAAAAAACAGCGGTCATGGATACGGTTGACGGCTCTTTCAGCGAAGAATGGCTGCAGAATCTGGAAACAGTATTGGAGGGAAAGACACCGGATTATCTGGTTATCCAGCATATGGAGCCCGACCATTCCGCCAGTATACCGGCATTTTTGGAAAAATACCCGGAGGTAACGGTGGTTTCCACGGCTATGGGTTTTAAATTTATGGAGCAGTTTTTCCCGGAATATTTTGCCAGGGCAGGCATAGAAAAGAAACTTGTAGCAGCAAACGGCGGAACACTGGAACTTGGTGAACACACCCTGCACTTTGTGTATGCGCCCATGGTGCACTGGCCGGAAGTTATGATGACGTATGAGTCCGCAGAAAGAATTCTTTTTGCAGCGGACGGATTCGGAAAATTCGGAGCTCTGGATGTGGAAGAGGACTGGACGGACGAAGCCAGACGTTATTATATCGGGATTGTGGGAAAATACGGCGCACAGGTGCAGGCGGTCTTAAAAAAGGCGGCCACATTGGATATCCGGACAATCTGTTCCCTGCATGGCCCGGTATTAAAAGAAAATCTGGGATTTTATCTGGAAAAATATGATAAGTGGTCTTCCTATCAGCCGGAAGAGGCAGGCGTTGTGATTGCCTATGCGTCCGTTTACGGAAATACCCGTAAGGCAGCCGAATATCTGGCGGAAAAACTGGCAGAGAAAGGACAGAAAACGGTTCTGTACGATTTGGCAAGATGCGACAAAGCAGAAGCCATAGCGGATGCGTTCCGTTATGACAGACTGGTGCTGGCGGGAATTACCTATAACGGCGACCTCTTCCCCTGCATGCGTGCCTACATCGAGGGGCTGACCGAGCGCAGTTACCAGAACCGTAAGGTTGCAGTTGTTGAGAACGGAACTTGGGCGCCCCTGGCAGAAAAAATCATAACGGGCATGTTAGAAAAGAGCAAAGACATTACCTTTGCCGAAACGAAGGTATGCATCCGCTCCGCCATGAATGAGCAGAATAAGGCAGAATTGGAAAAATTAGCCGAAGAACTGGCAATTTTGCTCTCTTAGAAATAAATCAATAATCCCAATAGAGCGGCAATCAGCACCGGTATGGAAATACGGATACCATAGCTGATGTACTTGCGGAAGGAAAAGGGAATGCCCATTTTGTTTAAGATGCCGGACCACATAATCCCGGCAAGGGCGCCGAGCGGCGTGAAATAGGCGCCAATGTTGGAGCCGATGATACTGGCATATGCCGCAGGCAGGCGGTCGGCTTCCGGCAGGTGGCTTACAATGGAGCTGAATGCCATGGACATGGGAATGTTATTCATGACATTGGCAGCTAAAAAGGAAGCTATGCCGTACTTCCAGACAAGATGGTCCGTGCCGAAAAAGTCGCTGACTATGGTCGTTACCTGATAGCGGTCAAGGGTTAAAACCAGAAGGAACATGGACAGTACGAAGGGAATCAGCTCCCAGGGGGCACGCATGATGGTGTGAAGGAGGACACGCTCTTTCACACCTTTTTTCTTTTTATAAATAGTAACACAAAGAAACAGGCTTACGGCAAAGCCTAAGGTGATGTACCACATTTCCAACCCGATGTAGGAGGATAAAATCAACAGAATGGTGCAGAAAACAAGGTGCAGCAAGCCGATGATGACCAGCCCTTTGTCACGGATTGCCGGTTTTTCTTCCTTTATGGAAATAGGCTGAGACAGCGGTTTTCGGAAAATCATCAGTAACAGAAGAAAAGCTGTTATGCCGGCAAAAAGTGTGGGAAGCAGCATGTGTGCCGTATAGGTACCAAAGCCGATGCCGTTTGCCGTAGCCAGGTAAATATTGGTAGGGTTGCCGATGATTAACATCATGCTCCAGGTGTTGGCGGCAACAAATTCACCGAACAGATACGGCATGGGGTCAATTTCCGCTTTTTTAGAAAAATAGCAGATAAAAGGCGTAAAAGTTAAAATAATAATGTCGTTGCTGGTAAATACCGTCAGCACGGAAACCAGCAGAAACAGGACACAGAACAGCCGGAGCTGGCTGGTTTTGGCAAATTTTAAGGAAATGCCGGCAATGTAGGAGAAAAAGCCAACCTCATCCAGATAAATGGAAAGCGTGGTCATGGAGATGAAAAGCGTCAGAATTTTCAAGGGGTTGATGCTTCCGGAAGAAGTCAGTCCTTCCCACATGACCGGGAGAGGCAGCAGGCGGAAAAGCAAAAGGGCAATGCTGCCAAGCACCGGAGCCGTCCAGTAAAAAATGCGGATATGGTATTTTCCTATATTTATGGAGGGATTGGTCAGGACGGTAAGCACAAGAGCAACGCAGACCAATCCGGCAATGATACATACGGAGTACATGTTTCCTCTCTTCCGCAGCCTAAAAGGAAAGCTGCAAGGTAAAATATTTCCGCAGCAGACATCCTGTTTGCCGGGAATGTTATTAAGAGCATTGTACCACAGACAAAGAAATGTTAGAATAAAAAAAGATGTTTACGCAGGGAAATTTTCGATAGAATTATTGTCACATGAGATACAAGGTATGGGGTAGAAAGATGAATGCAACGGAAGAATTACGATGGGGATTGGAAACAGCTTATATTGATGGAACGATAGCTTCGAATATGGCATTTAAGCCGCAGTTTGTTTCCAACAATTATAAAGAAGGTAAAAAAGTTCTTTCTTCTATAGAAGATGAACTTTTGGTATGTGAACAATTTCAGATTAGTGTTGCGTTTATCACTATGGGCGGAATAGAGCCATTATTACAAACGTTAAAGGAATTGGAGAAAAAACATATTCCGGGGCAAATTCTTACCACTAATTATTTGAATTTCAGTGAGCCTAAGGCACTGGAAAAGCTGCATGCACTTCAAAATATTACCTTAAAAATGTACGATGTAGAGAGTGCGGAGGAAGGGTTCCATACGAAGGGATACATTTTTAAGAAGGAAGAGATTTATCGGATTATTATAGGCAGCTCCAATATGACGAAATCTGCTCTTACTACAAACAAGGAATGGAATACCAAAATTATATCAACAGAGCAGGGAGAAGTCGCCGGAGAGATTATAAAGGAGTTTGATGATTTATGGCATTCGTCGTATGCTTTAGAATTTGATACTTTTTATGAAAATTATAAAGAAAAATATAATATTATTAAACGTCAGCGTGAGATTGCCAAGCAGGAACAGGTTACTTCCTTAGAAAAATATAAGTTGCAGCCAAACAGTATGCAGGTGGGATTTATTTCTAATTTGCGTAAGATACTGGAGTCGGGAGAAAAGAGGGCTCTTTTAATTTCAGCAACCGGTACCGGAAAAACCTATGCATCCGCTTTTGCTATGAGGGAATTAGGCTTTAAGAGAGTTCTTTTTCTGGTGCACAGAGGACAACTGGCAAGACAGACTAAGAAATCTTATGAAAAGGTATTCGCAAACACCGTATCTATGGGTTTGGTAGGAGCGGGATACCACGACTATAATAAAGACTATATTTTCGCAACGGTTCAGACTCTCAATAAGGATGAACATCTTATGGAATATAAACCGGATGCTTTTGACTGCATTGTTTTGGATGAGGCACATCATACTTCTGCAGATACCTATCAAAAGGTAATGAAATATTTTACTCCCAAGCTCTGGTTGGGAATGACGGCAACACCTGATAAGCGTGATGACAATATTGCAGGAAGAAATATATATGAAATATTTCATTACCAGATAGCATATGAAATTCGTTTGCAACAGGCTATGGAGGAAAATCTTTTATGTCCGTTTCACTACTTTGGAATTAGTGATATAGCTATGCTGGGCGACAAACAAGTTAATACAAAAAAGATAACAGACAGAGATTTTAATATGCTGACAGGAGAGGAAAGGGTAAAGCATATTGTAGAACAAGCGCATTATTTTGGATACAGTGGAGAAAAGGTAAAGGGGCTTGTATTTTGCAGTCGGATTGAAGAGGCAGTAGCTTTATCAGAAAAGTTTAATCAGACGATAAATCCGGAGACAGGCAAAGTTTTCAGAACTATGGCACTGAGCGGAAAAACCTCGGAAGAAGAAAGGCAGAGGGCTTTTGAAAGACTGGCTATGAATGAAGAGGAGGCCGATAAAAGTAATATACCGCTGGACTATATTTTTTCAGTGGAAATCCTGAATGAAGGTGTGGACATTGTGGAAGTAAACCAGGTTATTATGCTTCGACCGACAGAGTCTCCTATTGTATTTATTCAGCAATTAGGTCGTGGTCTTAGAAAGGCAGCAGGAAAAGAATTTGTTGTTGTGTTGGATTTTATAGGCAATTATAGCAATAATTTTATGATTCCCATTGCTTTATCCGGAGACCGTTCGTATAATGCGGATACCATTCGAAAATATGTAATCAGCGGGAACAATACCATTCCGGGGGCATCCACGGTACATTTTGACGAAATCGCAAAGGATAAAATATTTGCGTCTATAGACAAGATAAAGGGAATGAAAACAATCATTCGAGACAGCTATGTATCTCTGAAAAATCGTTTGGGCAGAGTTCCCTACCTTTTGGATTTTTATGAAAATGGAGAAGTAGACCCACTGGTAATTATTAAGGAGTATAAAACATATCAGGCTTTTCTGAAGTCCATGGAAAAGGAAAATTATCAGGGAAAGTTTACCGATGATGAGATTACGACATTGGAATACCTGTCCAAAACGGTGCTGAGTGGCGCACGTCCATATGAATTGGAGATATTAAGAAAGCTGTTGAAGGAGGGAACTGTCAACTTTGAAAAGTTCGACAATGATTTTGCAGTTACATATGGCTATCATGTCAATTTAGACTCCTTTGATAATGCCGTGGAAGTGCTTCAGGGAAAATTTGTTAGCAAAGAGGAGGAATATCAGAAGTATTCTCATATGGATATTTTGTGCAGAGAGGAAGACAGAAGGTTAAAAAGGCTGATAGGTTTTGCAAAAAGGCTTGAAAATGCAGAATTCTTAAGACAGGTTGACGATATTGTAGAGGTGGGATTGAAACGATATGCGGATAAGTATGAAGCAGGTGTAACCGAAAAATCCCCTTTTGTCATATATGAAAAATATTCCAGACGTGATGTAAGTCTTCTTATGAATTGTGGAAAAGATTTATCTTCTACTATGTATGGAATGAAACGAATTGGGGATGATACCTTTATTTTTGTAACCTACCATAAAGAGGAAAGTACAGATGATAAAAATTATATAGACGGAAAACCCGATTATGCGGATGCTTTTGAGGATAACATGATATTTCTTTGGGATTCCCAGATGGGACGAGGCACCGAAAGCTCGTATGTGGAGGACGTAGTTCAAGCGAAACGCAAACATCTTTTTGTGAAGAAAAGTGATGCAGAAACCGGCTTTTATTATATGGGACAATTTGATGTAATGGATGTCAAAGCAGCAAAGAAAAAGGATAATACCGGAAAAATGAGGGACATTGCAAAATTACGGATGAAAATGCACCATGCGGTGAGAGAGGATTTGCTGCGGTATCTGCAAAGTAATATACCGACAATGGAGGAAAAAGCACAATGAAAACAATCAGAGTAGTGGCGGCCGTGATAAAGGCTGTAAATAAAGAGGGCAGTCCCATTATTTTTGCGACTCAGAGAGGTTATGGGGAAATGAAGGACGGCTGGGAGTTCCCCGGTGGAAAAATCGAAGAGGGGGAAACTCCGGAGCAGGCATTAAAACGGGAAATCATGGAAGAACTGGATACGGAAATAGCTGTGGGAGATTTTATAGAAACGGTAGAATACGATTACCCTGCGTTTCATCTTTCCATGGACTGTTTCTGGTGTACCATCGTGAAGGGGGACCTTGTCCTGAAGGAGCATGAGGCGGCAAAATGGCTTACCAAGGAACAACTTAACGAGGTTGCCTGGCTGCCGGCAGACATTACTTTAGTGGAAAATATAAGGAAGGCACTGTAGACACTATCTATACAGGAAAATCAAAATTGGACACCGTTTATTTTGCAAGGAATACCCTCGGTTACAGCTATTTCTTTATAATGACAGGCATTGGCGGTATCTATTAACAGATTGCAGTTGTTTCTTGCGCAGGATTTCAGTATGGATTTTTTGTGTGTACGGTCGTAGATATATTCTTTCTTGCGGATAAGTTTTGAGGTGTTGTCAAAAGCAAAAACAAAGCGAATGAGTTCCACATCCTGATGCGGCATGTATTTTTCTTTGCTTTGCTGAATACCGGCACTTTCGTCTATCCAGGTGCATATGCAATACTTTTCCATGGTAATATTGGCATTAACGGAAATTTTGTTGTTGGATACCCAGCCGAGCATATAGCCGGTGTTGATGTCAGTAAGAAGAATGTCAACATTATTGAGTTTGGTGGAGCTTAGGGATGGATTGTAATTGAGTGTCAACGGCCCGCTGTTTTTCCAAAATATATCCGTACTTTTGGTAAAATTGAGAGCTTTTTTGTACATTTTGGAATTGAGAGATATGTGATTTGGAATAATGGATGTGCTTATAGGATTTCTGCCGATGATGTCATTGAAGAGATACTGCGGTCTGTTATAACCATGTGATCGGTATGTGTTATTTTGAATACCCATCAGATGTGGAAAATTAGCTTTCTCACCAAGGAGAATAAAGCTATTTTCATTATAGGTAATGACAAGATAAAAAGTCTTCAAGTAATTTACATGGAAGAAATCCGCACATAATTGAATATCGGTAAGATTCATATGTGTATCATTTCTCCTTTGAAAAACAGAAGCTCCTGGAATTATCCAAGAGCCTTGTTACCGGCAATCGTTCACGATTATTTTTTTATCAGGGGAGTGCCCGGAACAGCCGATATGTTTCCCTCAGCAAGTGAGCCTGATTTGTTTGTAAAACATATTATACACAATTTTAGAAAAATGTCTACTATAAAATGAAAAAATAAAAATGTATACATAATAAGCAAGGAAAACACTATGAACCCTACATTAAAAAAGCAATTAGCCATCGATTTCTGCTGTACAGAGGAAGCGGTGGAGAGGAAAGAAAACATATTTACGGAATATACGCCGCTAACAGGAAGAAGAATTTTCAAAGAGGGAGAATGCTTCTTAAAGGCTGCGTGTGTACAGGGGAAAATTCTGGCAACGGGAAACACGGAAATTATAAAATGGATGAGTACAAGATATGCCCATAGAAGCGGTGCCTGGTTTATGGACTATGAAAGCCTTCGGGAATTAGATGAAAAAATGCGGGAGTTTGGCTATCGCATCGGGCAGGCACATCCTTTTTACATTGCAGAGAAGAAAACGGAAGTAAATACGGAAGGCTTTGTTATCCAAAAATTCGTTGGGGAAGAAATCGAACAATTCCGCGGAGATAACCGTCTGGGAGAGGCATTCCTCTTTGAAGAGGTACCCAAGGACGAAATAGGAATAGCCGCTTATAAAGACGGAGAACTTCTGGGGATGGCGGGTGCCACCAGCGACAGCGACCGGATGTGGCAGATTGGCATAAATGTGATGCCGGAGGCAGAAGGAATGGGCGTCGGTTCCATGTTGGTAACGCTGCTTAAAAATGAAATTCTGGATTTGGGAAAATTGCCGTTTTACGGAACTGCCATGTCCCATATAGCATCCCAGAAAGTAGCGCTGAAGGCGGGATTTTATCCGGCATGGGCGGAACTGTGTTGTGAGAAAATATGTGAAAAATAAAGCAAAGCGAGGACAGAATTTTGGAAGAAACAAATCACAAGCGCCGCGTGCGCTACGCTGGAAAATATCCGAAAAAATTTGAGGAAAAATACAAGGAACACAGTCCGGAGAAATATGCGGATACGGTGGCGAAGGTCATCGAAAAAGGCTCCACACCGGCGGGCATGCACATCCCCATTATGGTGCAGGAAATCCTTGATTTCCTGGAAATAAAACCGGGGCAGCAGGGGCTTGACTGCACGCTTGGATATGGCGGTCACACCGGCAAAATGCTGGAACAATTAGGGGGACAGGGAAGGCTGATTTCCCTGGATGTGGATCCGATTGAATCCGAGAAGACCGTAAAAAGACTGCGTGAGTCCGGCTTTTCGGAAGATAATTTTATCTTCCGGCTGATAAATTTTGCCAATATTGACAAGGTTGCGGAGGAATGCGGCAAATTTGATTTTGTACTGGCGGACCTTGGCGTTTCCTCCATGCAGATTGATGACCCGAAGCGAGGATTTTCCTATAAAACGGAGGGACCATTAGACCTGCGGCTAGACCCCACCCACGGGGACAGTGCGGCGGAGCGGCTGCATCAGATTACCCAGAAGGAATTTGCAGGCATGCTTACAGAAAATTCGGATGAACCCTTTGCGGAAGAAATAGCGGCTAAGGTTTTCTTCAAGATGAAAACCGGAGCGCCCATGAACACCACTACGGAGCTGCGGCAGGCGGTAGAAGAAGCGCTTCTTAAAATCCCTGCAAAGAATTTCCCCGGAGAGGACAGGACGGAAGCAGTGAAAAAATCCTGCGCCCGCACATTTCAGGCGCTGCGCATCGATGTAAACAGCGAATTTGAGGTGCTTTACAGCTTTTTGGAAAAGCTGCCGGGCATCTTAAAGCCGGGAGGCAGGGTTGCTGTTCTGACCTTCCATTCCGGCGAAGACCGTCTGGTAAAAAAAGCATTTAAGGAAGGAAAGAAAGCGGGAATTTACACGGAAATTTCGGAAGAAGTTACCAGGCCCTCCGCAGAAGAATGCCGGAGAAATCCAAGGGCAAAATCCACGAAGCTCAGATGGGCTGTCGGCGGTTTCTGTTTGACAGACAACAGATAGATTTGGTAAAATAGACATAGTATCACGCAATCAGGGGAAAGTTGTGTAAGGACAGGGATATTCTATGAGAAAAAGACGTAGGGCTCTAAATGCCATTATAATGAGTATTGTTATGACGGTAGGGTTGTTCTTCGGAATGGAAGATACTTTGACGGTCTATGCGGAAGTGATTACCGTAACGAACAATATGACCATCAATACGGAGACGGAGGACGACTACCATCTGAGCGGCGATAGCCGGCTTAATGTCGGAAGTCAGGGGAAAGTCAAAGGAAAAATCTACTGCTCCGGCGGCGTTGTGGTAAATGAGGGCTATGTCCGTGCGGTGGAAAGCAGCTTTGCGGACTTCTATAATGAAAGCGGGGCAACTGTGGACAGTATCCAGGCAGGATACGGTACGGTTGTCAACAAAGGGGATATTACAAATCTTGGACTGGCTGCCAACAGTTCCACGTATGCATCTGTTCTGGAAATGAACGGAGGCAAAGTGGGTACGGTCAGTAGTAACGGCAGTATGGGTCTTCCTCAAATAAAATTATCTTCGGGAACCATTCAGAATCTAAATGTCAGCTGTGACCTGCAGGCATTGGGGACAGCTAACGTGGACAATCTGGGAGGTTCCGTCACATTAAGCGGCTCCGGTACGGTTCATGTCGGCGGGACATTGAATCTTGCGGGAGATTATTCGGGCACATCAGCTATTCTCAGTGTTGATAAAAATACTCAGATTACCATTGCTGCGGGAAGCAGGATAAAAGTTTATTACAACAATCATGCCTATGTGCTTGGCACCCCGGGAACCGGTACCCTGACAGAATTGGCGGGTCGGACGGTTAACGTGGCTGCTGAGCTGGAAGATACCATAGACTGGAGCAGCAGTACGTCTTTCCCTACAGGAAAATTCCTTTTCGGGGATGAGGTTACAGCGACCTTTACGGCAGCAGACGGCTATTGCTTCCCAACGGGGTATGCGGCATCGACGAGTGGAAGCGGAAGTATATCCACCAAGAGAAACAGTATGACAAAAATTACCGTTACCTATATTTTTGCAGAGGAAATGGCGGATACGGTTACCGTGACACTTCCTCCCGCAGAAGAAAAAACACAGCCGGAGACGGAAACCGGGACCGGAAGTGTGACGGTAGCGGATTTGTATTACGGTACACAGCCTTCGCCCAGAGCGGAGTCGTCCACCAATGGGACAGAGGGAGTTATCTATGAATATAAAATCCGCGGAGCAGCGGATTCCACATATTCGACCAGTGTGCCGGAACAGGTAGGGGCATATACCTTGCGGGCAACCTTTCCCCGCAAAGGCCATTATACAGAGACCACGGCAGTATGTGATTTTTCTATTTATTATCTGCCGGTACCGGAGAATCCGTGCACAATTTCCGGAAAGATCGGAAAAAATAATTTTTACATTTCCAGACTGGAGGTTACGCCACCGGAGGGCTATAAAATTACAGACACCGATGGAGGAGAATACAAAGACAGTATTCTTGTGGGGGACGAAAAGGCACCTGCGGCAATTTACCTGATGAGGCAGAAGGATGGGGCGAAAACAGCAGCCATACCCTTCGGAACATACAAAATAGACATTACACCGCCCCGGATTGAAGCGGAAAACGGAAAAGAGTACTTTGCGGATTATAAAGAGATAAGCATTTCTGACCTGCGTCTTGACGGTATCAGTGTTAATGGGGAGAGGGTAGATTTCGGAGGAACATCCTGTACGGCGGAGCTTTCTTCCAATGACGAGAGCACGGAATATGTAATCCGGGCGGTTGACGAAGCCGGAAACGAAAGCACGGTTACGGTTATTATCTCAGCAGAATGGCTTAAAACAGGTATCGTACCGGCAGACAGAGTTCTTAAGCTGAATCCGCAAAGAGAATATAAATTAGGGAATGGCTCATGGAAGGTCAGCGGAGACAATAATGTTTACAATGGCGGACAGACATTCTATGTGGGCAGCAGGGGCAGTTATACCTTTACCGTGAATTAGACAGCCTGCGGTGCAGAAGGAGAACAGGATGAAGAAACTCGATAAAAAACGCTTGCTTATTGCTCTGACAGCAGTGGTGTTAGCGGTCATTGGTTTTGTTGTATTTTTTTTCCTGAGGAAGGATACATACCGGATTATCAAGGTTTATGAAATAAATGGTACATCCAGGGTAAAGAGAGGAAGCCTTGAGGATCTGGAGCCCTTTGCCAACATGCTTTTACAGTCGGGGGATACCGTGAATGTGGATACGGGAACCATGACTTTGCGGCTGGATGAAGACAAATATGTGTATGCGGAAGAAAATACGGAGTTTTCAATAGAGGCAGCCGGGAACAGTAAAGAAGGCAGAACAACCATAGAATTAAAGAAGGGCGCCATCGTAAATGAAATCCGCCAAAAGCTTGGTGAGGGCTCATCTTATGAAGTGAACACACCCAATGCTACCATGTCCGTAAGGGGCACAACCTTCCGGGTTGAAGTAACGTATGATCAGAACGGAACCTGTTATACAAGGATTACCGTGACGGACGGCAAGGTGGTTACCCGCTTAAAATATGAAGACGGAAGTGTGGCGGAGGAGGAAGTAGCGGTAGAAAAAGACGGGGAAGTCATCATCTATCGTGACAGCACCACAACGGACTATGTAAAGGATATTCCCGGGGAAGATGCCGGGGAAAACAACGGTAACGAAGCGTCAAAGGCAGACGGAACCGATGCCTGCACCGTTACCTTTATGTACGATGGAGAGGTATTCTGCACGCAGACGGTACAGAGCGGAACGTGTGCATCAATGCCGTCCCTTATGCCGGAGAAAGAAGGCAGGTGGGATTATGATTTTACAAAGCCTGTGGAGCAGGATATTGTAATAAAATGGAAATAAGCTTCAGAAACGGAATATACGGTGAAAATCCGGAAAGGTAAGGGAGCATATCTTGGATATCGGGAAATTAAAATCAGTCAGAACAATCCGGGAGTTCTTTGAACTGAAGGATGGAACAGAAATAAAGGAAGGAACGCGTTCCTTTCTGGAAGCCATGACGGAAGTGAGGATAGACCCGGGCTGTGACATTGTTACCGTAGGACATGACAGTGAGGACGGCATGTACATTATTTTAAGCGGGACAGCAGATGTTTACAGTGCGGAAAACACCCTGATCAATACTCTTTCCGAAGGTGATTTTATCGGCGAACTGGGACTTATTAATGAGGACTGCAGGAAGGCTACCGTGCGTGCAAGGGATGAAGTGGTGTGCGCCAACATAGCCAAACCGCTTTTCGACAGACTGGCAGCCGAAAACCGTAAGATATACGGCACCTTTATGAATATGCTTTATAACAAAACCACGAAGCTGGTAACGGAGAGGGAAAGAATCCGGTCGGAGCTGGCAATCGCTACCCGGATTCAGACAGGATGCCTGGAAGATGATTTTACCGTATTTGAACGGCTGCCGGATGTGAAACTCACGGCCCGTATGCGTCCGGCAAAGGAGGTTGGCGGTGATTTCTATGATATGTTTCTGATTGATGAAAACCATCTGTGTTTTCTGATTGCGGATGTATCGGGTAAAGGAATACCGGCTGCTCTTTTTATGAGTATGGCAAAAACCCATATCAGAAACTATGCGACATTGGGACTGCCCCTTTCCGAAGTGGCGTACCGTGCCAACAACCAGCTTTGCTATAAGAATGAAGAGTCCATGTTTGTAACGGTATTTATCTGTGTACTGGATCTTACCTCGGATACGGTGACATTTGTCAATGCAGGACACAATCTTCCTTTTCTGCAGAGCGGAAACTCGGATTTTGTCAAAATAAAGGCAAAAGCCAATATGGTTTTTGGCATGATGGAAGATATGCCATACAGAGAACAGACATTTACCCTGAAAAAGGGAGACTGTCTGTATCTGTATACGGACGGTGTGACAGAGGCATTAAACCCTTCCGGTGAATTTCTGGGTGACGGCAGACTGGAAGAGATGCTGAACCGGAACAGGGACAAGACCGGATCGGTAGATGATTTTACGGACACCATGTACCGGGAAGTAGACAGCTTTGCGGATGGAGAAATGCAGGCAGATGATATTACCATGGTGTTTGTGAGCAGGCAGTAAACAGGAAGGAATAGATTGCAGAGGGGTTGCATGAAAAAAACAGTCAGAATTATTGCAGAATGTTTCGTAGTCTTTGTGTGCGTTTTTTTGTTGACGGTGTGGAATCTTTTTTCCCCGCTGGATTATATTTTACGGGATGGGCTGTATCAGAGACCGAGAGGCGTTTCCGGTGATATTAAAATTATCGGGATTGATGAAAGAACACTGGAGAGACTGGGACCTGTCGGCACCTGGTCCCGCAGCTGCTATGCAGATTTGCTTGACAGGCTGAATGAGGATGAGGAAACCAGACCGCTCGTAATCGGGTTTGATATTATCTTTTCCGGAAATGTGGACGAAGAAGGAGATCAGGCATTTGCAGACAGGGCAGAAAAGGGCGGAAATGTGGTAACGGCATCCCAGCTTTTATACAGTGAGAAAGCGGAGATGGATGAAAACGGAATCCCATATTACAGGATAACAGGCGAAGTGCTGCCTTATGAGGCCTTGAGAAAAGCCGCAATAAGCGGTTATACAAATGTGGCACAGGATTCGGATGGAACGGTCCGCCGCATTCTGGTGGAGCAGGATTACAAGGGCGAAAGCAGGATGATGTTCTCACAGGTAATTTATAACAGGTACTGTGATGAAAAAAAGATAGAGCCCGAAACGGTAAAACAGGACAAAACCGGAAGAACACTGATAAATTATTCCGGAAAGCCCGGAGACTATGAATACATATCCTTTGTGGATGTGCTTGACGGAAAAATTGACACACGGATTTTTAAGGACTGTATTGTACTGGTAGGGGCATATGCAGCCGGGATGCAGGACAATTTTCATGTGCCGAACGGTCACAGCAGGCAGATGTTCGGAGTGGAAATTCATGCCAATATCCTGCAGGCATTTATGCAGGGAAGATTTTCCGTAAACGGAAATCCCTATATAGCGGGTATACTGGCGGGACTTTTCTGTGCCCTGGTGCATTTTCTGTTCCGGAAAATGAAAATAGCCGGAGCGACTATTCTCCTGGCGGCATCCGTTTTTGCAGGGCTGGCAGTATGTACCGTGCTCAACAACAACGGTATCACCGTCAGTATTTTGTACGTGCCGTTTATGCTTACCGTCTCCTACATATACTGTCTGGTATTCCGTTATCTTGCAGCAAAGCTGAAGCAGCGAAAGGTATTGAACGCCTTCAAAAAATATGTGGCGCCGCAGGTTGTGGAGGAAATCGCAAAGAAGGGTGATTTCCGGATAAAACTCGGCGGGGAAAACAGGGATATAGCGGTTCTCTTTGTAGATATAAGGGGCTTTACCACTATGTCAGAGACATTAGAACCGGAACAGGTGGTGGAAATACTGAACCAATATCTGGAGCTTACCACCGAGTGCATCTTCCGGAATAAGGGAACACTGGATAAGTTTGTGGGGGATGCTACCATGGCAGTGTTCAATTCCCCGTTTGATCTGGAAGATTATGTATATTATGCGGTCTGCGCAGCCATGGATATTGTCAATGGCGGCATTGCCCTTGAGGCGGATTTGAAAAAACGTTTCGGCAGGAGTATTGGGTTTGGCGTAGGTGTCAACTGCGGGCCTGCGGTCGTGGGAAATATCGGATGTGAATTCCGTATGGATTTTACGGCTATCGGGGATACGGTCAATACGGCCGCCCGGCTGGAAGCCAATGCCGGGAAGGGACAGGTGCTTATCAGTGACGAGGTGTACGAAAGACTGAAGGACCGGATAGAAGTGGACGCAGTCGGAGAAATCCCGTTAAAAGGAAAAAGCAGAAATGTGTTTGTTTATTCTCTGAAAGCAATAAAAGGAAAAGAAGATGAGCAGAAGTAAATTACTGATAATACCGGACAGGAACAGGATAGCGGAATATGCAGGACTGGCAGAGCAGTACCGGCTGGGGTTTGAATACAACGATTTTTTCTCTCCCGGTCTTCTGGAAGACGAAGAGGCGGTAGAAAGGGTCATTGAAGAATACCTGAGGTCGGACAGACAGCCCGGCTATTGCACGGTACACGGAGCTTTTCTGGATATAACGATTTTTTCGGATGATCCGCTGATTTATAAGGCTTCGGATTACCGGGTGGAGCAAAGCCTTTGCATAGCGGAAAAAATAGGAGCCGGAGCCGTTATCTTTCATACCAATTACATTGCAAATTTCAGGAATGCGGAGTATAGGGAAAGCTTTGTAAGCCGGAACGCAGCTTACTGGACAGAAAAACTTTCGCAGCATCCCGGACTATCCATATATGTGGAAAATATGTTTGACGATACGCCGGAGCTTCTGGCTGCTCTGGGAGAAAAAATGAAGGAGCATCCCCGCTTCGGTATCTGCTTTGATTATGCCCATGCCCATGTATTCGGGGACGAAAACCATATAGAGGAGTGGGTAAAGACATTGGCTCCCTATATCCGGCACGTTCATATTAACGACAATCACTGTAAAACGGACGAGCATCTTGCAATAGGAGATGGAAACATAGACTGGCGGCGTTTTCTGCTTTATTGCGAAAAATATTTTCCGGAAGCCACCATACTCTTAGAAGTAAAGGGAATGGACAAAATAAAGAAATCCATGGAATATCTGAAAAGCCTGACAAACATAAAAAGCATAACGGTAAAGGCAAAGCTTACGGCTCTGGATGAGCTCAGGAAGATGGTGGAAGAAGAACTTTCGGGGAAGCATTGTCCGCCGGGATTTATCCGGAAAATAATGGTATGTGTGGAGGAATTATTCGTTAATATCACAAGTTATGCCTACACGTCAGAGGAGGGCTTCTGCCGGGTGGATATGCAGACGGCAGGAACAGAAAATGCCGGATACGTCCGGATAACACTGCGGGACGGCGGAGTGCCGTTTAATCCTCTGGAGAAGGAGGAACCGGATATATCCCTGTCTGCGGAAGAAAGGCAGATCGGCGGTCTGGGCATCCTTATGGTAAAGAAAATCATGGATACCGTGACCTATGAATATAAAGATAAACAGAATGTTGTAACGATGGAAAAAAGATGGCAGGCATAAAGCTGCGGAAAGAGGTATAAGTATGGAAATCAGGAAGAAGCAGGACGGAGAAAAATTAGAAATCTGTATAGAGGGCAGACTGGATACCAATTCAGCACCGGTATTGCAGAAATTCATGGAAGAACTTCTGGAGGAGCCGGTACGGGAGCTTGTACTGGATATGGAGGGCTGCGATTATGTGGCAAGCTCCGGACTCAGGGTTATTCTCTGCGCACAGAAAAAAATGAACAGCCTGTCGGGAAGCATGGTTGTCAGGAATGTTCCGGATGAGGTGATGGAAGTTTTTGAGATGACAGGCTTTTCGGACATATTGGACTTTGCATAAAAGAAGGGGTGGTTACATGGATTTTCAAAATATAATCGGGAAATTTATGACGGAGAAAGTAGGATATACCGTTATTGTCTGCAGCGACACATCGGAAATTGTATATACGGATCCTCTTTATCTGGAAAAATGCGGAGAAGACATAACCGGAAAAAAAGTGAGGGAGGCATGCGGCTGGCATCAGGAATGTCCGGAGCTTATTACGGATGGCGATGCGGTGGAATGGGAATATATTGATGCCTCGGACAAAAAATATTACAGCATAAAATCCGCACGCTTTTCCGAAGAAAAAAGAGAATATGAAATACATCTGCTTACGGATATTACAGGATATATGAGCCTGAACCGGGATGTTACAAAATACATGGGATTTTTTAAAAAGCTTTCAAAATTCCAGACGGCGGTACTTGAAAAGCTTTCCGACACATATTATGAGCTGCTGCCGCTTGTTGCCGATTATCTGAAGACTGACAGGACCTGTTTTCTGCTTCAGAGAGGAGACAATGTAGAAATTATTACCTTTGACCGTAAGGAGAAAAACTACAGCAACGAAAGAATTTCCCGGAAAGAGGCGGAAAAACAAGGCTTATTTACGGAAGACAAAGAAAAGGGGCAGGCCGGGGATACCATGCCGGCATCCGGCGATTATATACTGATAAGCGGGGAAATTTCGGGAGACCGTTATGCAGTAACCGTACATAACGGACCGGGTACAGACAGAGACGCCTTGCGGGAGCCGGCCTTCAAAAGTGTAATAAGGCTTTACATAGAAAATGGCGTTATGAGGGAAAAACTGGTTTATGAAAGTGAACATGACGGACTGACGGGTCTGCTCAACAAAGGAAAATACCTGTCTATGGCAGAGAAAAACTTTGTCGGTCTGGACTCCATTGCCATATTTAATTTTGACGTGAACAATCTGAAAAAAATGAATGACCTGTTTGGACATGAAGCCGGCGATAAATTGATTATCAAGTCCGCCGACAGTATCCGGAAGGTGATTAACAACAAGGTACACGGATTCCGCATGGGAGGCGATGAATTCTTAATGGTAGCGGAAAATGTTACCAGAAAGGAAACCGACACCATAAAAAAACGTTGGGAGGAAGAGCTTGCCAGACTTAATACGGCAGATGACGGCATAAACTGTGTGATAGCCCTGGGAGTTGCCTATGGGGAAAAAGGCTATGACTATGCCGCACTTCTGAAACTCGCGGATGAACGCATGTATGAGGACAAGAAATCAAAGAAAAAGCCGGGAGAAGAAATCCGCTAAACGCAGTAGCACAAATGCATAAGAAAGTGGTATAATAGCAGATGGTTATAAAAGTGAGCAGCGCTTACGAAGGAAAGGCGGGTTACAAAAGATGGTTATTGATTTTAAGAACATAGAGGAGCAGGCGCTTCCTGCCTTTAAGGGCGGCAGGGGAGAGCTTTGCGTGAAAAGACATGTGGACGAAAAGTGCACTATTATGTATGACAGACTGACACCGGGGTCCTCCATCGGGTTCCATGTCCATGAGGGTAACTGTGAGATTATCTACATTTTAAGCGGAAAAGCGGATTTCATTTACGATGAAGGCACTGAGTGCGTGGAAGCCGGCGGATGCCATTACTGTCCCAAGGGGCACGGTCATTCCATGATTAACAATGGTACGGAAGATATTGTTTTCTTCGCTGTGGTACCGGAACAATAAACCGTTGTACGGTGCAGGCGAAAGGAGATATCGGTTTGTCTATGTCAGAACATACAAATAAACATATGGAGCAGCTCTTTCTATCCCAGGTAAACAGACCGGATGTAAAGCAGTTTGCCCAGAAAAAATCCATGCCATACCGGGAGCTTATGTCTTATTACCGATGTGCCATGATGGAGGTAGAAACAAAATTCAGTGTTCTTAATGAGGAATTGTCCATGCAATATGACCGCAATCCCATTGAGACCATAAAGACCAGGCTGAAATCACCGGAAAGTATTCTTGAAAAATGTTACCGGAAAGGCATCAGTGTAACTACGGAAAGTATCGAACAGAATCTGTTTGATATTGCCGGTGTGCGTGTCATCTGTTCCTTTCCTTCCGACATTTATATGCTTTCCGAGGCATTTTTAAAACAGGATGATATTGTGCTGATTGCGAAAAAGGACTATATAGAGCATCCGAAGGACAACGGTTACCGTAGTCTGCATCTGATTGTGGAAACACCGATTTTCCTCCACAACCAGAAGAAGTTCATGAAGGTGGAGGTGCAGTTCCGTACTATTTCCATGGACTGGTGGGCAAGTCTGGAGCACAAAATCCGCTACAAAAAGGACTACACCATCACGGAAGAAACAGCCCATGATCTGAAGCAGTGCGCAGAAGTCAGCGCCATGCTGGATGCCCGTATGGAAGCCATCCACAAAAAGGTGGAGAATACCGGGGATTGATGTTATTTAATGCAAATATCTAAAAAAGTATTAAAAAAAACTGTTGACAAATGCTTTTCAAAAGACTATTGTATAGTCAATTCAACAAACAAATGCGAGGAACAGGAAATGACTTCCCCTTATCACCGCTTACAGAAAGCCGTAAATTGTGAGAATCGGTAGCAAGGAATGGGAGGGCCCTCACCTGCGAGCTACTTTTATGAAAGACGCATCATTCCGTGAGAAATGGCAAGGCTTTTACCAGCCGTAAAAGGAATGCTTGATGTATCGTGTCCAGTAGTGAAAGCCGGTATCCACCGTTAAAGGGACATGTCTTCTGACAGATTCAATGTTCAGGTGACAGGAGAGAGGTCGGGCAACCGGCAAACAAAGTGGTAACGCGGAAGTAATGTAAATGATAAACCTTCGTCTTTGTACAGAATCCATGGGATGATGTATGGGGACGGAGGTTTTTTTATTGCTTTATAGGAAATTTTGTTGAATTTTCCCATAAAGACAAAAAGAAAAGAGGAGAAGTAATTATGAACACACTTGTAATCGTATTAATCGCAGCAGTTGTTTTGGTAGCAGCGTATGTATTTTACGGACGCTGGCTGGCAAACAAATGGGGTATTGATCCGAAAGCAGAAACACCCGCTGTCAAATTCAAGGATGGCAAAGACTATGTACCTACAAACGGATGGACCGTTTTCAGCCATCAGTTTTCATCTATCGCGGGCGCAGGCCCTGTCACCGGTGCCATTCAGGCAGCAGCTTTCGGCTGGTTACCCGTTCTGCTCTGGATTTTAATCGGCGGCGTTTTCTTCGGTGCCGTTACTGACTTCGGCGCCCTGTATGCATCCGTTAAGAACGAAGGCAAGTCCATGGGTATGCTGATTGAAAAATACATCGGCAAATTCGGACGTAAGATTTTCCTTCTGTTCTGCTGGTTATTTACTTTGATTGTTACCGCAGCATTTGCCGACATGGTAGCCGGAACCTTTAACTCCTACACCGTTGTAGACGGCGTTTCCCAGTTATCCGATGCCGCAACCACCAACGGTGCAGCCGGTATGGTTTCCATCATGTTCATGGTATTCGCTGTTGTATTTGGCTTAATCCAGAAGAAATTCAACCTTTCCGGCTGGAAAGAGGCAGCATTCGGCATTCTTTGCATCATTGCATCCTTTGCCATCGGTATGAAATTCCCGTTAATCTTTAACAAAGATACCTGGAGCTACATCACCTTTGTTTATATTTTCTTCGCAGCCGTACTTCCCATGTGGCTCTTAAAGCAGCCCCGTGACTATATGACGACATTCATGTTTATCTGCATGATTGCCGGTGCGGTGATCGGACTTTTCGTAGCACATCCTACGATGAACCTTCCAGTATTTACAGGCTTTACCAACGATAAATTAGGAACTCTGTTCCCCATCCTGTTTGTAACCGTTGCCTGCGGTGCCGTTTCCGGTTTCCACAGCCTGGTTTCCTCCGGTACTTCTTCAAAGACCGTTGAGAATGAAAAGGATATGTTAAAGGTAGGCTACGGCGCCATGGTTCTGGAAAGCTTACTGGCTGTACTTGCCCTTTGTGTTGCCGGTGCGGCAGCCGCTGCAGACGGAACCGCAGCAGCAGGTACTCCGTTCCAGATTTTCAGCCGCGGTGTTGCAGGCTTCTTTGAAATGTTCGGTGTGCCCGTTTATGTGGCAACCGTATTCATGACCATGTGTGTATCCGCTCTGGCTCTTACCAGCCTGGATGCTGTTGCACGTATCGGCCGTATGAGCTTCCAGGAACTCTTCAGCGTAGACGATATGGAGCATGCCGCTCCCTGGAGAAAGCTTTTCTGTAATACCTATTTCTCCACCATCGTTACCCTGCTTTGTGGTTATGTGCTGACCAAAATCGGCTATGCAAACATCTGGCCGCTGTTCGGTTCCGCAAACCAGTTGTTAAGCGCTCTGGTACTGATTACCCTCTGCGTATTCTTAAAGGTAACCGGCCGCAGCAACAAGATGCTGTTCCCGCCCCTTATCATTATGCTTTGCGTAACCTTTACCGCTCTGGTACAGCGTCTTATCGCTATGGTTAAGGCTATCCAGAACGCCGCAGCCGTTACCATTCCCGCAGGCGAAACCACCTGGAGCAAGGTATTCATTGCCAACGGCTTACAGTTAATCATCGCTGTCCTGCTTATCGTTCTCGGTCTTATCATTGTCGTAAACTCCACCAAGAGCTACGCCAAGAGCAAGAAGAACTCCGAAAAGGCAGCTTAAAAGCAAAAGACTTAAGATCAAAATCAGGCAGGACACTGCCTGACAGACTTAGCTTTCTTGTAATCAATATAGAGGCAAAACCCCGGTTTCGTTTCAGGTGAGACCGGGGTTTTGTTTTGTCGTGGATTAGGGTGTTTTGGTTAAAAACTATATCATATAAGGAAGAACATCGGAAATGAATTTGTCTAATACGGAAAGCTGACCTGTTGTAAGAGGTTCTATATCATGTATGATTTTCTTTAAAAGTTCTGAATTGTCATTAACGGAAGTGTCTTCGATTACAATAATATTCTCAATACCGACATGAAATATGGTGCAGGCAAGAATAATCTTTTCGATTGTAAAGTTTCGTTCGCCCCGCTCCAACTGCGCATAATACTGGGTATCCAGATACAGGGCATTAGCCAGTTGTTCCTGCGTCATATTATTTAATAAACGGTATTTTTTTATGTTCTGTGCTATGGAATTTGTGGCTTTATTTTTCATGGCATCTACCTCATCTATTAACAACATATCTAACTAAAACATCTTTTTGTAGGTAATCTATGCTATATATACCCTTGCAAAATGCTATATAAACATATATAATTCGAAATAGATTTCTGTATAGAAGGTATTTGGATAAATTATCAGGGGGGAAAGTTCATGAAATGCAATATAAGAAAATTACTAATATATATGTTTTATATTACGTATACAGTTATTTTTATGAGTATATTTATAAGTGGAGTATTTTATAGAAATTTGACATATAACATAGAATTGATTATAGGGGAAATATTGATTGTAGGGATTGTAGCATATTTGATGTTACGAGTCATTAAAGATAAGCTAAGTAAGAGAGTAAGAATAGCCATAGCAATATTTTATGTTATTCTGCAGATAATCTTTACAGTATTATTTCGTACAGACAATACATGGGGATGGGATTATGACTCTATAGTAATGTTAGCTAAATTATATGTAAATCATGAGGATGCATCTTTCGGGTACTTGGCAAATTGCCCCAATAACATTTTATATTTTCTATTGGTAGTGTATGTTTTCAAATTCTCAAAATTAATCACAGGAGGAGTAAATGTAATCTTTTTATTGCTATTTAATATTTTTAGTTTAGATTTGTCTCTTATACTTTCATATAAAATTTGCTTAAAATGGCAGAATAAAAAACTTGCTGATATAGTTGGAATGCTTTGGATGCTTTTTACACCGTTTTGGATATATTTACCTATTGCGTATACTGATATATTTTCAATACCATTATATATTCTTCCTATATATGTATATTTCACTTTCAAAAATAATGAGAAAAAATGGAATTATTTCTCATTTCTGATTATAGGAATAATTGGAGCAATTGGTATACTGTTTAAGGGTAACACTTTAATAGCAATAATAGCAGTATGTATTTTTGATTTATTGAATAATTCAATAATTAAGTCTCTAAAAAAAATAGTAATAATGTCTATTGGATTTTGTGCAGTTTATTTATTAATTTATAATTCGTATAGTAATATGCCAATATTAAAAAATGAAAATATACATGAAAATAGTTTACCCGTTATGCATTATATATATATGGGACTTGTTGACGATGGAACATGGAATGTTAACGTGGTAAAAGATACTATGTCATATGATACACATCAAGGTAAAGTCAGTAATGCAAAACAAAAAATAAAAGAAATAATAGAAGAAAAAGGCCCCATTGGTATAATTAAGCATTTAATATATAAAGAAGGTAATATAATGTGGAATGACAGCTTATTAAGAGGAGACTTATATATTAATAGAAATCCAAGACATGAGAGGCAGGTTCATTATTTTTTTCAAGATAACAACATAATAAGGAGATTTATAAAATATTATAGCGATGTTTACTGGCAGGTAATATTGATTTTGATACTTATAGGAAGCATTATAAGAATAAAGGGTGCGTATGAAAAGGATAACTTTAACATTTTATATTTTATTTGCATGGGAACCATTTTATTTTTTTCTTTTTGGGAAAGTAATTCAAGATATTTGCTTAATATAGTGCCTTTTATTTTGATTATTGCGGCAAATACTTTAATAAAAGGCGTCGAATTCTTTAATAAGAAAACATATGCAATGGAAAATAGTATAATTGGCTGATGTAAAATGTAGTTTGGGAGAAAAGTGAATATTCCGGTCTCGGTGTCCATGCAGTCCGGTGATAAGGAAAACGATTGATAATTATGACCATTTCCAGTTGGCACTGTTTTCGCAAGACTTATTTCTGCTTTCAAGGTGCTGATTCCGAAGTTAGTCTTGCAAAAATAATTCAAGAAGAAGTTACTTTTGCAAAACGGAAGTTAAATTTGCTATTTACCATTAATTTTTCGGATGTAGTTTGCAACGTTTTCTCATGAAACAGTATAAAAAATCACATTGAAATTACACCTTATAGGGTATAAAAGTATGTAAATATTTTGTATTTACACCCTATAAGGTATAAAACAACATAAAAAAATAATATGTATATGATTTGCTTTAAAATGCGGGGTATGGAGTGAGGAATAGAGTGAGATACAGCTGTAAAAAACACTTGCATATTAACTGGCGAAGCGGTATGATAACTGGCAGAAAGTAATTTATACAGAAAGTAAATTAGAAATAATTTTCAGGGAATGAAGTTCTCCCTTGGGAAACCTAAACCGCTTAGTAAGCTGATGACTTCTGTGATGCAATGTCGCAGAAATTGTCAGCTTTTATTGTTTATAGGAAAGGAGCTTTTTATGTTAACATCACTTGCACTCATCTTTTTGGTCGGATTGTCCATGGCGGCAATCTGTCAGAAATGCAGACTCCCGCGGATTGTGGGAATGCTGCTCACCGGTATTGTATTAGAACCTTATGTACTGGACTGGTTAGACCCTTCGATTTTGTCCATTTCGGCGGAACTCCGTAAAATGGCACTGATTATTATCCTTTTGAAAGCGGGACTTTCACTGAATATAGCCGATTTGAAGAAGGTGGGACGGCCGGCGGTGCTGATGTCTTGCCTGCCTGCGAGTTTTGAAATTTTAGGATATTTTCTGTTCGCACCATATCTGCTTGGCATAACCCGGATTGAGGCGGCTGTCATGGGAGCGGTTCTGGGAGCGGTTTCACCGGCGATTGTGGTGCCCCGAATGGTACAGCTTATGGAACAGAAATACGGAACGGAAAAAAGTATTCCGCAGCTTATTTTAGCGGGGGCATCCTGCGATGATATTTTTGTCATTGTCCTGTTTACCACTTTTGCAAATATGGCGCAGGGCGGGCATGCCAATGCTATGGACTTTATAAATATTCCCTTTTCCATTGTGCTTGGCGTGCTGCTCGGCGCATTGGCGGGTTATGCGCTGGCGCTATTTTTTGAAACGGCGTATGCCCATAAAAACTGTGTGCGGAACAGCACGAAGGTGGTGATTGTGCTGGGCGTTTCGTTCCTGCTGATTGCGATTGAAGAATGGTGCAAAAACATCGTATCCGTATCCGGGCTGCTTGCCGTTGTCAGCATGGCATGTGTTCTGAAACTGAAAAGCACGGAATTTGTGTCGAAAAGACTGGCGGAAAAGTTTGGAAAGCTGTGGATTGCGGCGGAGGTTATTTTGTTTGTGTTAGTGGGAGCCGCAGTGGACATCCGCTACACGCTGAGTGCGGGCGGAGCGGCGGTAGCCATGATTTTCATTGCGCTCGCCTTTCGTTCCGTGGGAGTGCTTTGCTGCCTGGTTGGCACGAAACTTTCCGGAAAGGAACGGTTATTCTGCGTTCTTGCCTATCTGCCCAAGGCTACGGTGCAGGCTGCCATCGGTTCCGTGCCTATGGCAATGGGGCTTTCCTGCGGAAAAATCGTGCTTTCCGTGGCGGTGCTGGCTATTTTAATCACGGCTCCGCTGGGAGCGTTCGGCATTGATGCCGGCTATAAGAAGCTGCTAGCGAAAGAAATCTGAGAAAGACAATTTGTGAAAAGAAATCTGTGAAGGACATTTTGTGAAGGACATTTTGTGAAGGAAAATAAAGAACTTATGGAAACAAAGCCGAAAACCGTGTAAAATAGAACATAGTATTAAAGAATATGGAAACAACAGGAAGAAACAAACGGAAACTATAGATGAACAAACAGAAGCTGCAGGTGTAAAGAAGCAGAAATTATAAATAGAAAGGAACAGAAACTATGGCATGTACAACAATATTAGTAGGAAAAAAGGCCTCTTATGACGGCTCTACTATGATTGCAAGAAACGATGACTCCGGGTCGGGAAGCTATACCCCGAAGAAATTTCAGGTGATGCATCCGGAGGAGCAGGTAAAGGTGTATAAATCCGTGATTTCCCATGTGGAGATACCTCTGCCGGGCAATCCCATGCGTTATACTGCAGTGCCGAATGCACTAAAAGGCAAGGGCATCTGGGCAGCCAGCGGCGTCAACGAAGCGGGCGTAGGAATGACGGCAACGGAAACCATTACATCCAATCCGCGGGTGCTGGGAGCTGACCCTCTGGTGGAATATATTCCGGCGAAGAAGGATACAGCACTCGGTGAAAAAGCAACAGGTGAAAACGATACAGCACTCGGTGAAAAAGCAACAGGTGAAAACGATACAGCACTCGGTGAAAAGGCAACGGGTGAAAACGATGTGACTTCCGGTGAAAACGGCATCGAGATGGGGAAAGAAATACCCGGCGGAATTGGGGAAGAGGATATTGTTTACTTAGTGCTTCCGTATATTCACAACGCCAGGGAAGGTGTAAAGCGCTTGGGCAGCCTGCTGGAACAGTACGGTACTTACGAGATGAATGGCATTGCTTTCCAGGATGTGAATGAAATCTGGTGGCTGGAAACCATTGGCGGACATCACTGGATTGCCAGAAGAGTGCCGGACGAGGCATATGTGGTGATGCCCAACCAACTCGGCATCGACTGGTTCGATATCGAGGATGCCCTGACGGAACAGAAGGAATATATGTGCTCCGCGGACATGAAGGAATTTATGGCAAAGCATCATCTGGACCTTACCATCCGCACGGAGGGAGAGCCGGAGAATATTTTCAATCCGAGAGATGCGTTCGGCAGCCATGACGATGCCGACCATGTATACAATACGCCCCGTGCATGGTTTATGGAGCGGTACTTAAATCCCGGCACCTGCATCTGGGATGGCGAGGATGCCGATTATTCCCCGTATTCCGATGACCTTCCCTGGTGTCTGATTCCGGAGAAAAAGATAACGGTGGAAGATGTAAAATATGTACTTTCTTCCCATTTCCAGGGCACGCCCTACGACCCGTATGCATCCTACGGGGATAAATCCATGAAGGGAGCATTCCGTTCCATCGGTATTAACCGGAACGATTTTATGGCGCTTATCCAGATGCGTCCCGACAGGGCGGAGGATTTCCGGACCTTGCAGTGGATTGCTTTTGCGTCCAATGCTTTTAATGTGATGCTGCCGTTTTATGCGGATGTGGAAGAAACTCCGGATTATGTTTCCAATACGACGGAGGATGCGTCCACGGACAATTTCTACTGGGTAAGCCGGATGATTGCCGCCATGGCGGATGCTTCTTACAAAAAATCGGTGTTCCATATTGAGAGATACCAGGAAAACGTACTCTCTAAGGGACATGAGCTGATTAACCGGTATGATGAAAAGTTAGCGGCAGTGGAAGACGAAGCAAAGAGCGGCGCCACCGAAAAAGAAACAGACAGCAAAAAGCGTATGGCACTGAAAAAAGAAGCCAACGAAGCAGTAGCCGAAATGGCAAGAAAAGCCGCGCAGGACACCCTTAACAAGGTTTTGTATGAGCTTAGCAATGAAATGAAAAACGCCTATTCCCGTTCCGATGCGTAAGGAGGTATAAGTATGCAGCTTCTTATTAAACAGAGAATTTTCTCCTGGACAGACACCTATGATATTTATGATGAATGGAACAATCCGAAATATTTTGTAAAAGCGGAGTTCTTTTCCCTGACGCACCAGCTTCATGTGTACGACAACAACGACCGGGAAATCGGAATTATCCATCAGAAAATGTTTACGTTTCTGCCCACTTTTGAAATTGAAGTGGACGGTGAGACCCGGGGCATTATCAAGAAGAAATTTTCCTTTTTCCATCCCCAGTACGAAATTGATTACCGGGGCTGGCATGTGGAAGGGGACTTCCTCGGCTGGGATTATGATGTTTACGATGCCTGCAGCTCCGTGATACATATTTCAAAGAAACTCCTCACCTGGGGCGACACGTATGTGATTGATATTGCAGACCCGGAGGATGAAATTGACGGTCTGCTTCTGGTGCTTGCCATCGATGCGGCAAACTGCACGCAGAACGAGTGATGACCGGGACAATAAGCAGGTCATCCTACTCATTTCCGGATAATGGCGGATTATGCAATTTCTGTTCGGACAGAAAAGTTTACGCAAAATATCAAGAAATTACAGGGGAACAGGGCTACAATAGACTTACGATATCGTAAGGAAGGGGAAACGGCGTATGGAGCATTTGCAGCTTCTGACAAGGGCACTGCAGTATATAGAGGAAAATTTACAGGGCAGCCTTAAGACAGAGGATGTGGCGGCATATTGCTATTGTTCCAAATCTTCCATAGAAAAGCTTTTCAAAAATGTAAACAACATTTCCGTTCACGATTACGTGGTGCGGAGAAAAATGGTGATTGCGGCAGGAAAACTGCAGAAGGAGGACGTCAATATCTTACATCTGGCGCTTTCTTTGGGTTATCAGTCCCATGAGGCTTTCACCAGGGCATTTAGGCAGGTCTGGCACTGCAATCCGTCGGAGTATGCAAAGCAATACCGTTTTACGGAGCTTTATCCGCGGTTTGCTGCCGTACCTATGGAGGGAGCAATTTCTATGAAGAAAAATGTAGACATCAGCGAATTGTACGATTTGCTGCAGGAAAGAAAAAACTGTTATTTTGTGTGTTGTGATATCTGCCATCTGATACCGATTAACGAGATTTCCCGGAAGGCGGGGGACCTGGCTATTTTAGAAGCCATGAAACGGATTTCGGAGGCGGCGGGAGAAGAGGATGTCATGTTCCGGATTGGGGGAGATGAATTTGTACTGCTGACCAATTCCGGGGATGAAGCATACGCGCAGGAAACGGCAGCCGCCATTCTGCGGCGGAACGGAGAAACGGTTTCGTTTGAAGGCAGGGAAATTCCGGTATCCTTGTATGCGGCGGTAACCAGAGTGGAGATGCAGCCGTTAAAGTATCAGGATTTATTTGTCAGCCTGCATGCGGCGATTGACGGGCAGAAAGAGAAGGCAGGTATAACCGGTATACCTGTGAATAAGATGTAAAATATATGTAAAAACAATTATTATATTACTATAATATGGAATAAAAACTTGCATCTGCTTTGCTGTCTGTGATACACTGATGGCGAAGCAGATTTTGTATACAACGGGGCATCGGAGGAAAGCCATGGGATTGTTTTCGGATTTAAGAATGAAGGGAAGAAAAGTGGTGGCAGAGCCGGACGGCGCTGTTTTATTTAAGGGAGCGGTACTGATGGCGGTGGGAATTACCGCCGTATCCACAGTGCTGACGGAATTTGATCCGGCGCCGAAAATGATATTTGTGATAGTGGGTTTGGTGTGCGTCGTCTTTGGTGTACGGTTTGTTCTGCAATACATAAAAGACTACAAAGCGTTCAAGGCATTTGTCCCGGTGTGGGATACGGGCAGAGGCATATATGATAAATTTGCCATTGAACTGAACAACTGGCAGCAGGGCGGACAGGTACCGAAGTGCTGCGACGGCGATACCGCTTATTATCTGAAACTGCAGAGGGAAAGACTTAAGAAAAAAGGCATACAGATGCAGGACAGCATCATGCCGGTAAAAGGAACCGGCTTTGGTACGGCTACTTTGTCCAGAAAATCGGCATGGTATACCACGGATATGACCTACGAGAACATTCATCGGAAAATGGCCTTTGTGGGTGCCCGGGGGACGCTCTATGAGCGGGAAGTGGACCAGGTCATGTATGAAATCATTGCCCATACACCCAATGATGCGCAGACGGAGAATATTACCGTAACGTGTCCGAACTGCGGCTCATTAAGCCCGGTAAGCGAACTGGAAGAGGGCTGCCGTTACTGCGACACCCGTTTTAAGATTACGGATCTATTCCCCAGAGTGGTGAACCTGTATTTCTTAAAAAGCTATTCTATCGCCAATACCAAGCTGATTTTACAGAATACCATGGTGGCTACGATGCTGGGGATTTTTCTTGTGTTTGTGCTTGTGGGTATTGTGAAAACACAGACACCCGGGGAAATACCGGGATATCTGGCATCCACCTTTTTCGCCTCCTTAATCCTGGGCGGATTTTTAGGCTACATTTTAGGAGGCTTCCGGATGATTGCCGTCCAGTTTGACAGGGATGGACAGAAGAGGATATCCGCGTTTAAGTGGGCGCGTACCAAGAGTAAAATAACCAAAACCCTGAACAAATATGACCCTGCTTTTTCCTATGATAAATTTGAAGGGCAGCTGGTATCTCTTATCCGTATGGCAGTTTTGGCGGAACAGCCGGAAGAACTGGCGTGCTACCGGGGAGGGGCGAGGGATGCCCGCTTTGCGGATATTCTGGAAATGACCTATACTAACGGAACGGTGCTCAATAAGGTAAGACAGGATGGCAATAAGCTTCAGTTATCCTTACGCACCTGGTGGGTAAATTACAGCGAAGAGAACGGACAGGTGAAAAAGACGGGTGACTGCATTGATGTGGTAGTGAGTCGTGATATGACGAGACAGGAGGCTCCGGGATTTTCCATTACATCTGTACAGTGTGAAAGCTGCAGGGGGAGCTTTGATGCGGTAAGACAGAGAAAATGTCCTTACTGCGGCAGTGAATATCACATGGAAAAAGAAGGCTGGATAATTGAAGACATGAAACTGGTGCGATGAGCACCGGCTACTCTTCTCAAAAGTATATTGCTGGAGCCATCCACAACAGAAGCCATCCACAACAGAAGCCATCCACAACAGAAGCCATCCACAACAGGAGCCATCCACAACAGAAAAGGGCACATGAAAAGAAAATTTTCATGTGCCCTTAAATTTTACTTTGTCATAAGCAACAAACAGACTGGCAATATGCGGTTAAAGTTTAACATAATATGCCGGGTCGTGATGCTTCTGCAATTAGTTTGCAGCAGTTACGGATGTGATGTGAGGGTTTACACCTTCATACCAGTACAGGAAGCCTTCCAGGTCGATTACATCGCCGATAGAAAGGTTCTTAACAGCTGCGTATACATCGGAGTCCTTGTCGCACAGATAAGACTCAACGGTGAAGGAATAGGAAGCGCCGTCCTTGGAAACTGTGAAGTATAAGTCGTCACCGTCGGTACCGGAACCGTCCCAGTTGTAAAGGAAAGCAACGTCATTGCCTGCATCGTCCTGACCTGCTGCTTCTACGGTCATACCCTTGAAGGATACGAACTGGTTCTGGTAGTTGATTAAATCGTCGCTTGCAAGATCTGCGGTAACGTCAACGGGTTCTGCAACATAGCTGCCGTCTTCGATTTCAAAGGTTGCGTCGATGATTTCTACTTCGCCGGACCATTCGGACTTGAAACCGGTTACTTTAATCTTGGTACCCTTTTCCAGCTTAGCGTAGTCCTCTTCGGAGCAAGCCATGTTGTAAAGGAAGTAGCCGCCGTCGTGATCCTGGGTGTAAACGGTAGCCTTGTTGTCCCACCAGGACTGCTTAGCCTGTACGTAGGTTTCAACGGTTACTTCGGTATCCAGGTCTGCTGCTACATATTCTGCATAAGTCATAACACCTTCGGACTTAACGTCTTCTGCGTCGTCAGCAGGAGTGGTTTCTGCATCATCGGTAGCTTCTGTAGTATCTTCTACAGTGCTTTCTGCAACAGTGCTCTCGGTGGTAGCAGGTGTGGTTTCGGTGTTGGTGGTGTTGTCAGTAGCATTGCCGCAGCCTGCGAATGCAACGGTAAGGGTCAGTGCTAAAGCCATTACTAATGTTTTTTTCATAATTTCTCCTCTTTTCTGAAAAAAATTAAAAAGTTACCTGTCTGACCGGCACCCCGGTCAAACAGGTATATTATACAATAAAAACTATATAAATCAATGTTTTTTATTAATTGTTTTCTTTTTTTTCAGATATTCGACACTGACATAAAGGATAATCAGCACCCACGCAGTGATAAGGGAAGCAAGCAGAACTACGGCTTCCATGGGAAGTTTTCCTAAGTTTTTTTTGCCGGAAATGCTGTCGGTTCCCTGTCCGAGACGATATAGGGACTGCACATCGGTAAAGAGCTTTTCCATGTAGGTATCGTCTATGGTTTCCTTGCGGCGGCAGGACTTGGTGACATTTTCGATAAGCTGTCCGGCGGCATCACGTAAGGAAGCGGAGCCGTTGAATACCGGTGTGACAAAGGTATCGTCCACATGCTCCAGTAAAAGCTCGGATGCCTTTATTTTTACGTCATAGTGCGTGCCGTTGTCCTCTCCGCAGCGGGAAAGATAATCCTGATAAGAGGGATCCGCCTGTGCTTTTACGGTAACCGGCACATAGCCTTCCGTTTCTGCATAGGCAATCTGCACCTTGTTGGTCAAAAGGTACTGGGTAAACAGCCAGGAAGCCATGACCTCACCGGAGTCCTTTTTATTGAAGATACAAAGGGAAGGTCCCTGGGAAATCATCTGCGGGTTTTCCGGGTCCGCCTGCGGTATCATGCGTACGGCGGTTTCAAAATCTACAAAGGCTTCTTCGCTGATGTCGGACAGGGGAGCATGTGTGCCCATCCAGGTTGCGCCCGCCGTGGAGTCAATGGCAAAGACGCACTGGCCGGCATTCAAAAAGTTAGCCGGATAGCTGGAAATCTTAAAGGTGGAGAAAGCGCCGCTTTTGGCATGCTCCGCAATGGTGAAAAGCAGGCTTCTTGTGGTGTCGTTAAACAGTTCGATAGCCCCGTCCGGGGTGGAATAACCGGCATCAAGCTGCTTTAACATCTGAATCATCATATTGTCGGTGGACTTGTAAATAAAAGGTATCATAACCTTTTGTCCGTTCAGAAGATATGTGCCGTCGGCATCTTTTTCGGCTGCTTTTTCCGATACTTCCCAGATAAAATCCCAGGTTACCACATCGGGCAGTTCGTAGCCCAGCTTTTCCACATAGGTTTTGTTGACATACAGGGCTTCTGTGGAACGCATGTAGGGTACAGCATAGTAGTGTCCGGCAAAGGAGCATTCTTCTAAAAACTGGGGGATGATTTCTCCCGGTGTTTCAAAATTCACGTTGCTGCCGGAAAAACCGTACTTTTCGTCCGTCATCAGTTCATCCAGAGGCACCACCACGTTGTTGCCGGTCAGATATGTGGCAATGTGGTCGGGATAGGTGATGCAGACATTGGGAGTGGTATCCGTGGCAATGTTGGTGATAACATCGTTGTAAATCTTGCCGTAGTCGGTATAAAGACGTAAGTTTACCTTGATGTTGGAATAAAGACTTTCAAAATCACTGATTGCCTGCTTGTAAATATCGGTCTGGGTCTTATTGGTATCGTTCTTTGCCCAGAAGGTAATTTCATAGTTTTTGCCAGTGTCAAAGGTATCGGGAACGGTAAATTCCTTCGCACCCTTAGAACCGTGGCAGCCGGTCAGCAACAGAGCGGAAGCCGCTCCTAAAAGGAAGGGCAGGGCTTTTTTCCATACATGTTTCATCCTTTGGTACCTCCTCTTGCCACACCCGCCATGATTTTCTTGCGGAATACTAAAAACAGAATGATAAGGGGCAGGGAAATAACCACCACAGCCGCCATCATGGCAGGAATGTTTTCCCGCCCGAAGCCGTTTTCACGGATTTCCTGAATGCCGTTGGATACTAAAAAATAACGGGAGTCGTCCGTAATCAGACGGGGCCACACATAGGAGTTCCAGCATTCGATGACCTTTAATATGGCAATGGTAATCAGCGTGGGCTTGCAGATGGGTATCATGACCTTCCACAGATAACGCAGGTCCGGCGTACCGTCCACCTTTGCCGCGTAGTAAAGCTCATCCGGTACCTGGGCAAAATTTTCTTTCAACAGATAAATGTAAAATACCGAGGTGACGGAGGGCAGTATCAGACCCGTGAAGGTATTGCGCAGGTTTAAGTTGGTGATGGTCACGAAGTTGGTGATGACCACCAGTTCGTTGGGAATCATCATCAGGGATAAGAACAGGGTAAAGGCCAAGTTCTTGCCCCTAAATTCCAGACGGGCAAAGGCAAATGCCGCCAGGGTGCTGACAACGACCATCAGCGCCGTGGTAATCACGGTGAATAAAAAGGTGTTCAGCAGATACTTTCCCAGAGATACCGTGGTAAATGCATCCACATAATTCTGCAGTGTGGGTGACAGGGTAAAAAAGGAAGGAAAGTATTCTGCGTTGTAGGAGCCGTAGCTTTTTACGGAGGTTAAGATCATCCAGTAAAAAGGAAACAGCACGATGAGTGCCCACAGGGTGAGCAGCACATAAATGAGGGTTTTCTTCAGTTTTCCCATAGTTTCGACCTCCGCTATACATAGTGTACATGCTTCTTGCTGACGAGCAGGTTGATACAGGTGATGGTCAGCACGATGGCAAACAGAATGATGGCAGCCGCAGAGGCATAGGAGGGATAACCACCGCTGTCTCCGTAGAGCATATCGTAAACATAACCCACGATGGTGTTCATTTCCGCCGCGTTTAAGTCCGTGCCGAACAGAGCCACCGCGTCGCTGTATGCCTTGAAGGCGCCGATAAATCCCGTGATGATAAGATAGAACAACATGGGAGAAATCATGGGCAGCGTAATTTTGTAAAAAATACGGAAGGGAGAAGTGCCGTCCACCTTTGCCGCATTGTAGTACATGGGATTGACGGAGGAAAGGGCGCTTGTCAGGATTAAAATCTTGAACGGCATAACGACCCAGATGGTGTAAAAGCACAGGACAAACATCTTTGCCCAGTAGGGACCGTCAATAAAATCCACGGAGGGACCGCCGAACCAGTTGATAAGCAGGTTGATGAGGCCTTCCGAATAGGCTGTTTTCTTGAATAAAATCATAAATACCAGACCGACCGCCAGAGTGTTTGTCACATAAGGCAGAAAATAAATGGTCTGGAACAGCTCCCGCAGCTTTTTAATGGAACTCAATGCCGCCGAAATGAGCAGGGCAAACAGGGTGGAGAGGGGAACCGTAATAATAACTAAAAGGAAGGTATTTTTCAGCGCCTGCAGAAAATACGGGTCATGCAGTACGTAGGAATAGTTGTAGGTGCCGGTGCCGAAAAAGGTCTGGGACGCCGAATTGTAGCCCTCTTCAAAAGAATATACAAATACGTCAATCAAAGGATAAATCATAAATACGCCGAGAAACAGGAATGCCGGCAAAAGATAGAGCCATCCTTTTCCATTTTGTTTTTCCATAGATAACTATACCAGCCTTTCTCCGCTTTCCTTCTCGAATAAATAAACCTTGTGGGGCTTTAAGGAGAAGCTGACGGTGGGGGAAGTGACATCGATTTTCACATCCGAGCCGATAATGGAGCGGATAACGGCATTCTCACAGTCCTCATGGGAGGAAACCACGCTGACGTCCCTGCCCATGACTTCCACACGGGAGAGATTGCAGACTAATTTGCCGTCCGGGTCGGGAATAAATCCTTCGGGACGGATGCCCACGGAAACCTCCCTGTCGGAAATTCCTCTGGCGGGAAGAACCGCATCCTTTCCTATATAAAGAGTTTCGTCCTTTACATGGCCGGTAAATACATTGATGGGCGGTGTGCCTAAAAATTTGGCAACAAACAGGTTGACCGGGTTGTCGTAGACATCCTGCGGCTTGCCAATCTGCTGCACCAGTCCGTCCTTCATGACGACGATTAAATCGGAAATGCTCATGGCTTCGTCCTGGTCGTGGGTAACGAAAACCGTGGTAATGCCGGTCTGCTTCTGGATACGGCGGATTTCTTCACGGGTCTGCAGACGGAGTCTGGCATCCAGGTTGGAAAGGGGCTCGTCAAGGAGAAGCACCTTGGGCATTTTAACCAGTGCCCTGGCAATGGCGACACGCTGCTGCTGTCCTCCGGAAAGCTCGCTGGGCTTGCGGTCCATAAGACCTTCAATCTGGACTAACTTCGCGGTCTCCAGGGCACGCTGTTCCATTTCCTCTTTGGAAAGCTTGTCCGTCCCTCTTAAATTTTCCAGAGGGAAGGTGATGTTTTTTAAGACGGTCAGGTGGGGATAGAGGGCATAGTTCTGGAAAACCAGTCCCACACCGCGCTTTTCGGGCGGAAGATTTGTGACGTCTTCTTCACCGAAGAAAATCTGTCCGTCCGTGGGCTTTAACAGACCGCAGATTAAATTCAGGGTAGTACTTTTTCCACAGCCGGAAGGTCCCAAAAGACCGATGAGCTTACCGTCGGGGACTTCAAAATCGAAATTGTTTACGGCAATGACATCTTCGCTTTTCCTGCCCCTGCCGGGGAATTTTTTGGTAAGATTTTTCAAAATAATTTTCATGTGTTTCTCCTTGCAAAAAAGTATTCCGTAAGAAAGATATTCTACGGCGGTTACAGACCGTAAGAGTTTTTCAAATCGCTGGATATATGGTCAAGGTCGGGATAGATGAAGCTCTCCGTCATGCCGAATACGCGAAGGCTGTTGATGAAGTAATCCTTCCGGTAGCCGGGAATGATGATTTTATATAGGGTGTTTTCATCGCAGATATCCTCTAAGCGGCGCAGGGAATTGTGGATGGTAAAGCTTGCCTGCTGGTAGTACATACGCAGGTTTTTCTCCGTGGAGTGACAGGCAAGAATTTTGTCCACCAGAGCCGGATTGTGGTGCGTGTGCTTGAAAGCGGGCAGCAGCATTTCCTGGCTGGTATCCGCATCTATGGGGAAAATGCAGCGGCCGAAGCCCTCCTGCTCATTTAAGATATCCGGAGCTAAAATCCAGATGCCGGCGTCCATGTCGTAGGTGGTCTGGTAGGTCTCCGATGCAAAGAAGGAAGCAATCAGGGGTGACTGGCTCCAGTCTAACATCCGGGTGGGCAGACCGTAGTGCTGCATGATGGAAACCCAGGCAGCATAGTTGTGCTTTTCCGGCGGATTGTTCAAAATCTGCTTGGCGCGGATGTAAAAATCGTTGGTAATGTAGCGTTCCTTTTCCAGACGCTTTTCGCTCCGCTGGATGGAAGGAACCAAAGACAGGGAAGCATCGTCCACACCACGGTACCAAAGCCTGAGACCGTGCTTCTGATGCAAGCCGTTGACGAACTGCAGAAGCTCATCAATGGTACGAATTTCTTCAATAATCATTTCAGTATGCCTTTCTGTATTGATGTTACTTATTATAGAAGATTTTTTCACAGGGTACAAGCTAAGGATAGCGATTTCAAAAAAAATATGCTACAATGCCCTTTGAGTGAATGTATATGAAAAGTTTGTAATTTTACGGAAGGGATTGGTGACAAACGTGGAAAACATCAAAAAGAATTTCGGCTTCGGCTGTATGCGTCTGCCCATGAACGGCAGTGAAGTGGACACCGAAGAAACCTGCCGCATGGTGGATGTCTTTTTAGAGGCGGGTTTTAATTATTTTGATACGGCACACGGATATATACAGGGAAAGAGTGAGCTGGCGTTAAAGGAATGCCTGACCGGCCGTTACCCGAGAGACCACTACATCCTGACGGATAAGCTGACCGATTTTTATTTTAAGAAGGAAGAGGATATCCGACCCTTCTTTGAAAGCCAGCTGCAGGCATGCGGCGTGGACTACTTTGACTTTTATCTGATGCATGCCCAGAATGCGGAAAATTATAAATTTTTCAAATCCTGCCATGCCTATGAAAATGCATTTGCCTTAAAGAAAGAGGGAAAAATCCGCCATGTGGGCATTTCCTTCCACGATACCGCAGAAGTGCTTGACCGTATTCTGACCGAGTATCCGGAAGTGGAAGTGGTGCAGATTCAGTTCAATTACTTAGATTATGACGATCCGGCCGTACAGAGCAGACTCTGCTACGAGGTGTGCCGCAAACACAACAAGCCGGTGCTGGTTATGGAGCCGGTAAAGGGCGGCAGCTTAGTCAACCTGCCGGAAAAAGCCCAAGCCGTATTAGACGATCTTCACGGCGGCAGCCCTGCCAGCTATGCCCTTCGCTTTGCAGCCGGTTTCCCGGGTATGATGATGGTGCTTTCCGGCATGAGCAATATGGAGCAGATGCAGGACAACATCAGCTTCATGAAGGATTTTAAGCCCTTGAATGAAGAAGAAATGGAAGCCGTGAAAAAGGTGCAGCAGATTTTCAGGGAAAAGGATTTAATTCCCTGTACCGCCTGCGGTTACTGTACGGAGGGCTGCCCGAAGCACATTGCCATTCCCGATTTGTTTGCGGTTATGAACGCCGGGACGCTTCACCATGACTGGAACGCGGATGATTACAACGAAATACATACAAGCGAAGGCAGAAAAGCCTCCGACTGCATCAAATGCGGTAAGTGCGAAAAAGCCTGTCCCCAGCATCTTCCCATCCGGGAACTGCTTGTCAGCGTAGCAAAAGAATTTGAAAAGTAAGTGAGGTAAGAAACATGATACAGACGATTGCAAAGAAAAAGATTTCCGTAAAGGCACAGACATTTGCTGCAACAGGCGCTATGGCGGCAGCCGTGGCACTTCCGCAGGTACTTCATCTTTTAGGCAGATATTCCGGCATCGGCACGGCGCTGGGAGAGGTATTTCTTCCCATGCATCTGCCCATCCTGTTAGTAGGATTTTTAGCAGGTCCTTATGCCGGTATGGCAGCGGGACTTTTAAGCCCTCTTATCAGCTTTGGTCTGACCGCCATGCCCGGTTCCGCCATGCTGCCCTTCATGATGCTGGAGCTTTTCTCCTACGGTCTTCTGGCAGGGCTTCTTAAGGATGTGAAGCTGCCCTCCGTTGTAAAGGTGCTTGCCGTACAGGTGGGCGGACGCGCCATCCGTGCGCTGGCTATTTTATTTGCCGTATATGTTATCGGCTCCGACCGCATTCCGGCAGCCGTTATTATAAACAGCATCAGGACCGGTATGATTGGCATTGTGCTTCAGTGGGCGCTCATTCCGTTAATTCTTTACCGCGTAAACAGTGTTTCCAAAGAGCAGTAAAGGGAGTTTTACCATGCATTATTACACAAAGTTAGCGAAAAAGCTCATGGAAGAGGACCGGTATACCTGCGTCATCTGCGGGGAGGGCATCACTTATTTTTCCGAAGAAAGCGGTGTGCGACCCCTGATGCAGTGGACGGCGGAAAAAATCAATGTAAAGGGGTGCTGCGCTGCCGATAAAATCGTAGGAAAAGCGGCAGCCCTTCTCTATGTGGGACTCGGCGTAAGGGAAGTGTATGCTTCCGTTATGAGCAGACGGGGAGAAGAAACCCTTAAAAAACACGGCATAGAAGCTTTTTACGGGGAGCTGTGCGAGGACATCCGCAACCGCACGGATACGGACATCTGTCCCATGGAAAAAGCGGTGCGGGAGGCGGAAACACCTGCGGAAGCGGTGGAAGCCATTAAGGCCGCCATCAAAGCCATGCAGGCTCACAGAGGATAAAAAAACGCATGATGCAGTCATGCGGAAATACGGATAAAGGATTTATTTTATGAGAACTTGCCTGTATATTTTAATAGGGTATCTGAGCGGCAGCATTTTGTTTGCCAATGTATTTTCCGCTCTGTTTCACGAAAAAGGTGCCATAGAAGAAAGTAAGGACAAAAACCCCGGGACCGCCAATGCCTTTTTGTACGGGGGCTTCCGGTGCGGCGTGCTGACCCTTATCTGCGATTTGGGAAAGGGCATACTGCCGGTACATTTTTATCTTGCGGGCAGCCGCCCGGAAGAAGCGGCGGCACTTTCCCTGGCGCTGGTGCTGGCGGCACCGGTCGTGGGGCATATCTGTTCCGCGTACCACAATTTCAAAGGAGGAAAGGGCATTGCCGTAACCTTTGGCAGTCTTCTCGGCATGTTTCCGGATTTGCGTCCGGCTCTGTTGCTTGCCTTTTTCTTTCTTTTTTATTCGCTTATTCTGCGGATCATACCTCATTTTTACCGTACACTGGTGACGTATCTGTGTACCATGGTGGGACTGTTTTTTGTCCCCTGCCAGCCGGGAGTGCGAGCCGGGTTCTTCCTGATTTCCCTTGCCGTACTTCTGCATTTTCATTTCAGTAAAGAGGAAAGAGAGCAATTTCAGGTTAAATTATTATGGATGCATTGATATTATCATGCGGTACCGGTGGTGGACACAATGCCGCCGGCCGTGCCATTATGGAAGAACTGCAAAGAAGAGGGCATCACGCGGAGATGTTCAATCCTTACAATCTGGTCAGCGACAGACTGGCGGAGGAAGTGGACAAACTCTATATTAAAATGGCGCAGAAGACACCCAGGGCGTTTGGCTTTGTATACCGGTTGGGAAATCTTTACCGGAAGCTGCCGGTGAAGTCCCCCGTTTATCATGTGAATAAAAAGATGGTGCCGGTGCTGGAGCGTTATCTTGCCGAGCACCCGGCGGATGTGATTTTCATGCCCCATCTGTATCCGGCGGAAATCATTACCCAGATGAAAAAACAGGGCAGCAGCCTGCCGCTTACCATATTTGTGGCAACGGACTATGTCTGCATACCCTTTACGGAAGAAACAAACTGTGATTATTATGTCATCCCTGACGAAGAACTGAAGGATGATTTCATAAAGAGAGGCATCCCGGAGGAGAAGCTGCTTCCTTACGGCATTCCCACCTCCGCTGCTTTTTCGGAAGAAAAGAGCAGGGAAGAGGCAAAGGAGGAGCTGGGCTTACAGAAGGACAGGCATTACCTTCTCATTTCCGGCGGCAGCATCGGGGCGGGACAGCTCTGCAAGGCGGTTCGTGTTTTAAAAAGACACTATGCCGGTACGGACAAGGAACTCGTTGTCATATGCGGCAACAATACCACCTTGTATGAGGAGCTGAAACGCGAGTATGCGGCGGATAAGGACATGGTACACATCCTGATGCATACGGATCGGATGGCGGACTACATGAAAGCCTGTGACGTTGTGCTTTCCAAACCGGGTGGACTTTCTTCCACGGAGGCGGCGGTTTCGGGGACGGCGCTGCTTCACATTACCCCCATTCCGGGCTGCGAAACCCTGAATATGAAGTTTTTTGGGGAGAGGGGCATGGCGGTGCCGGTGGAGACGATTGATGCCAGACTGGGAAAAATCTGTGATAAAATGCTGAAAGAGGAGCGTTACCGGAGGATGGCGGACAGACAAAAACAATACATTAACCCGCATTCGGCGGCGGATATCTGTGACTTTGCACAAAAGTATGCAAATTACGCAAAAAATATTTCAATATAAGCAAAAATAGTGTAAAATAAGCGCAAAGCAAAAGGGAAAATGAGGAACAGCATATGTATGTTTTCTTTCTGACCGTTCAATATGTGGGAATTGCGGTATTGATTACGGAGATGATGTTTATATTAAGCAAGCCGGCTTCTAAATTACAGATGACCCTGCTTGTTATGACAACGGCGACGTTACTGAATTTTATCGGCTACCTGATGGAGATTACGTCGACTTCCATGGAAACGGCACTGATGGGTGTCAAGGTGGAATACCTTGGCAAACCCTTTATTATGCTGAGTCTGTTCTTTTTTGTGATGCATTACTGCCATATAGAGATTCCCAAGATTGTGTCCGGGTTTTTCATGATTATGCACATAGGCATTACCATGCTGGTATTTACCTGTGATGACCACAACCTGTTTTATGACAGTTTAAGCTTCACCACAGAAGGCGTTTTTCCCCATCTCTTAAAGGGACAGGGTCCCATGTGTATTTTCTTTATGGTGATGACCGGATGCTTTGCGACCATTTGTATTTTCTGCGCTGTACGGGAGTGGCACATAGCAGAGACAAAGCTTGCCAGAAAGCAGGCAGCATACATTCTGCTCATGATTGTAACCCAGGCAATCGGATTTGCCTTGTATTTAAGCGGTATTACCGGCGGATACGACACCATGAACATTGCATATCTGATCAATGTTATTCTGCTGGCAGTTTCCATTTTCCGCTACCGTTTGTTCGAAGTGCTTACCCTTGCCAAGGAAAAAGCGCTGAACGATTACCAGGACGGCCTGATAGTGCTGGACAACCGCAATACGGTCATCTATTCCAACTCCCTTGCAAAGGAAATCTATCCGGAATTAAAAGGAGAGGATTACCAGGGAGTGATAGAGCGTCTGGATGCTTATATGAATCTGGAAGAGAAGCTTTTTTATAAAAATAAAGTATTTCAGATTAAAAGACAGCCCATTCTGCAGGAGGGCATGGAGTACGGCAGGACCTACAAGATTATCGATATCACGGACAGCTACTATTATGCAACACGTCTGCAGAACGACGTAGAGGAAAGAACCAAACAGATTAAATCCATGCAGAGCTCTGTTATTGAAAGCTTTGCCAACATGATTGAAGCAAGAGACGGTATTACAGGACAGCATGTGAAGCATACAAGCGCCTATGTGCGAATACTTATTTATGGGCTGAAGGAAACGGGGCTTTACAAGGATCTGCTGACGGATGAATACATAGCCACGGTCATTGACGTGACGCCGCTTCACGATATCGGCAAGATTGCCATTATGGATCAGATTCTAAAGAAAAACGACAGACTGACCGATGAAGAATTTGAAGCTATAAAGACCCATCCCCAGGTGGGAGCCGTCATTGCGGAGGATATCCTAAGAGGCGTGGAAAGCGATTCTTATATTAAGGTGGCTCACGACATCATTCTGTACCACCACGAAAAATGGGACGGTACCGGTTATCCTACCGGTTTAAAGGGCAACAAAATTCCGCTTTGTGCCCGTATTATGGCGGTGGCGGATGTATATGACGCCCTGCGATCCAAGAGAAGCTACAAGGAAAGCTTTTCCAAAGAGAAGTCAAGAAAGATTATTGTGGAAGGCGCAGGCGTACACTTTGATCCGGATATTGTAAGAGTATTCCAGGAGCATATTGATGAAATTGAGAGGGTTGAGTAAATAAGGACCTGTGTGTATGGAGCAAGATAAGAAATCAGGCAACAACGGATACGAACTTAGGAAAGCAGCCGGGCTCTATTGGCTGCTTGATTTGCGCCAGGGCGGAGAGCATTACAAGCCTCCCTTGGCAATGAATGAAATGGGGGCTGAGATTTTTAAATATCGGCAGTTGGGGGACAGCGAAGAGGAGATTATCAGAAAAACAGGTAACACTTATGATGCCGATGTGGAGACCATAAAAAGGGATGTAACATCTTTTCTGAAGAAGCTTAGGGAGTATGAAACAGAGTAAGAAAGGTGCGTTGAGAGGATGAATGTTCTGTTAATAGGGGGATGCAGTAGTGTTATTAACAATCTTATCATCAAATTAAATAAAGAAGGACACAGAATCTATCTTCTGACAGGCAGCCGTTATGAAAAGCAGCCCTATCAGAGGGTATTTGAAAAATATCACTTCCCATATGATGCCGGCTGTCTGAATGAAATTTTTGAAAGCATCAATCCTGACCTTACGATTTTTATGGGAGCTTACGATACGAACTTCCACTGGGACAATGAGGAGTCCGAAGCGGTACGGTATTCCGCCTGTGTGATGAACATCCTGATGGCATATGCCATGAAGAATAAGGGACGGTTCATCTATCTGTCTTCGGATGAGGTGTATCAGGGGGATTTCCCGGAGGACATTTCCGAAGAAACGCCTACGGCGCCCCAGGGCTTTAAGAGCATGGTGCTTTCCCAGACGGAGGAAATGTGCGAAAGCTACGGCAAAAACTGCGGCAGGGATATTATTGTTCTGCGTCTTGACCATCTGTATTCTATGCCGGATACCATGGCAGATGTCACCGATATCTGTACAAAGATGTGTCTGGAGTCTTTAGATAAATACATTATCACGGTAGATGACAACGATACCTTTTCACTGCTTTATGTTACGGATGCGGTGGAATATCTGTACCGGCTTGCCGTCTGCGAAACCCACAAATACCATTTATACAATTTATCTTCCGAAACACCCGTTACCGAGCGGCAGCTTGCGGAATTAGTGCGCAAAAATATGTGGTTCAACGTGGAAATTGTGTCCGTGGGAACCAATACCAAACGGAAAATATTGTCCTCCGCCCGCTTTGCGGAAGAGTTCAAACCCTCGTTTCTGTGCGACACACCCCATGTGGTGGCAAGAATTGTTGCCCGGATGAAGAAGTACCGACATATCTTTTTATACGGAGAAAAGCGGAAGAAAACCATAAGGGAAAGAATTCCGGAACGGGCGGGCTGGCTTATGAAAACAGCGATACCCTATATCGAAAACGGCATCTGCTTTGTGATTTTCTTTATGTTAAATAACAGGGCGGTGGGCAGTAAATATTTCCACAGTCTGGATTTTTACCTTTTGTATGTACTTTTATTTGCCATTGTGTACGGCCAGCAGCAGGCAACGCTTTCCGCGACGCTGGCGGTGGCGGGCTATTGTTTCCGGCAGATGTACGACCGGAGCGGTTTTGAACTGATGCTCGACAGTAACACCTATGTGTGGATAGCCCAGCTTTTTATTCTGGGGCTTGCGGTGGGCTACATGCGCGACTACATTACCAAGCTGAAAAGGGAGCACGGGGAAGAAAAGGAATTTTTGAGCCAGCAGCTTGAGGACATCAAGGAAATCAACGACAGCAACGTGCGCGTAAAGGATGCGCTGGAAACCCAGATTGTGAACCAGAACGACAGCGTGGGCAAGATTTACAGCATTACCTCATCCTTAGACCAGTACAGCCAGGAGGAAGTGCTTTTCTATGCGGCGGAAATGATTGCCCGACTGATGAAAAGCAGGGACGTGGCGATTTACACCGTATCCGGCGGCGAGTACGCCAGACTGTTTTCCGCAACCTCGCCCAAGGCAAGAAGCATGGGAAACTCCATCCGCTACAGGCAGCTTGGGGAAATGTACGAGGTACTGGGAGAAAAAAAGGTATTTATCAACCGGAGCTTAAACGACAAATACCCACTTATGGCAAATGCCATTTTTGAAGAAAATGAAATACAGATGATTATTATGATCTGGGGAATCCCCTGGGAGAGCATGACACTGGGGCAGGCAAACCAGCTGGTGGTAATCAGCGCCCTCATCCACAATGCGGTGGTGAGAGCGAATAAATATCTGGAAGCGCTGGAAGAGGAGCGTTACATTGACGGCACCAAAATCCTGGATGACGAGGCGTTTACCACCCTTATCAATGCATATCTGGCGGCGGAAAAGAAGGGACTTACCGAATGTATTGTGTTAAAGGTGGAAGCGGCGCCGGACATTACCTACAAGGATCTTGCCATGCGGATTTCAGCCAGGCTGCGGCATCAGGATTACGTGGGACTTCTGTCGGACAACCGCCTGTATGTGCTGCTTTCCAATGCCAGAAGACAGGACGCAGTGCCGGTTATGGAACGACTTTCCGCCATCGGCTGCAGGAGTGAGATTATGGAGGAATATGAGCAATGAAGCGGCGGTTGAAGAAAAGCCATATTTTTATCCTGATTGTCATGCTCATCTGCCCCGTGGTGGGACCGCTTTTTTTCCTGCTTGCCTGTCTGTGGTATAAACTGTTCTTTTCCGAACCGGTGGACCTGGACGATGTCATTTTCAGCAAGGAAAGGGTAAAAGCTTCCGTCCGCGCAGAGGAGGAGCAGGAGAGGAACATGGTTTCCTTAGAGGAAGCCATAGAAGTCACCAATGAGTCGGATTTACGGAACCTGATGATGAATATTGTAAAGGGCGATATCCGTAAGTCCTTAGCATCCATTTCTCTTGCCTTAAACAGTGAGGACACGGAAACGGCGCACTATGCGGCAAGCGTGCTGCAGGATGCCCTGAACGATTTCCGTATGACGGTGGAAAAGCAGAAAAAGCTTATCGAAGAGGGCGGCGCCGACAAGACAGTCTATGCGGATATGCTCTTAAACTATATGAATGACGTCTTGAAACAGAAGGTTTTTACGGACATGGAGCAGAAAAGCTATGTGGCGGAAATGGACTATGTGGGCGAAGTGATGTATGCGGAAGCACCGGACGCCATGAGCATTGAACAGATGGAGGCGCTGATTCTGCGTCTTTTGGAGATTGACAATTTTACCGACTGTGAAAAATGGTGTGAACGTGCCAAAGAGAAATACCCGAATACGCTGGCGGCGTATACCTGCCGGCTCAAGCTGTATTTCAGCAGCGGGCAGAGAGAAAAATTCTTTGAAACCATCGAGGAGCTGAAACAATCTCCGGTGGTGGTGGACAGAGAGACCCTGGAGCTTATCAGAGTGTTCCGGTAATAGAGGTGGAAGATGATATCCCGCAGAAATTTTTTAATCATCCTTCTGATGATGGGCGTACTGTTGTTTATGTTTCAGTTCTCCCAGTTAGTGAAGGAAAACGGCAACGACTACGAGACAAATGAATATTACGGCACCGGGCTTCTTTCGGGAGAGGATGCCTGGCAGCCGGCGCAAAAAGAGTCTGCGTTTGCTTCTCTGGAAGGCTATGCCCTTTTTGTGGGAGCTACGGAAGGCAGTGTGGCAAAGACTGTGGAAGAATGGTGCCGCTATGTGAAAAAAGACCTTCTGTGCGAGGAACATCTGACGGAAGGTAGGACACTGGGACTACTTTTAGTGGACGGCGCTTCCATTGACTATGAAAAAGAGGAAACCGCCATTCTGTCCTATGCCTCAGAGGGGGTGCCCATTGTTTTCTGCACACTGCCGGAGGCCTCCTGCATTGAGGAGTGGGAGTCCCTGCAGGCGCTCCTTGGCATTACGGAGATAAAGAATGAGGAAACGAAGGTGGACGGCATCCGCCTGTTTGACGGCTTTCTTTTAGGCGGCGAGGCGGTATACAAAGCGCAGAACGACAAGGAGGCAGAGGAACTGCAGGACTTTACCCTGACCATGCCCTGGTATGTGACGGGCAAAGGAAGCAAGACCTATATGGTGGGGCTGAAGGACGAAACGAGGGTAGAGAGGGAGGAGTTTCCGCGTATTCTCTGGCGAAACCGCTACGAGGACACCTTCGTGTTTGCCGTAAACGGTGACTATCTGACGGATATTGAGGGACTTGGCATTTTAGACGGCTTTCTTTATGAAATGCAGGAATTTACCGTGTATCCGGTGGTCAATGCCCAGAATATCAGTGTGGCGGACTATCCCAGTCTTTCTTCGGAAACGGATGCGGTAATGCAGGCATATTACAGCCGGACCAGCCGCAGCTTTGTGCGGGATGTCATGTGGCCGGGAATTTTAGCCATGTCCTCCCGGCAGGAACTGAAAATGACCTGTTTCCTAAATACCGGCTATGAAAGAACCAGCCTTGCCGGTATTATGCCGGAGGATTTGATTTTCTACCTGCAGCAGTTCAAGGAAGCAGGAGCGGAAGCGGGCTTAAGCATGAACCGCACCAGGGATGTGTCTGTAAGCGAGCAGATTGCCGAAGAGAGAGGTTTTTTAGGCAGAATGGACTGCGGGTATTCCTTCGGTGCCGTTTATGAGGAAGCCGTGTCGGAAGAACTGCGGGAAGCTATGGAGAAAAATGCCTATTTTTCCGGCATTCATACCCTGACCTGCAGGGACAGGGGAGAAAATTTCCTATTGTCCTATTATACCGGCGATGTGACCCTGCAAGGGGTGACAGCGGAGGCGGAAGCATACAGCTACCGCACGGATTTCAGGAACAGGAGTCTGGCAACGGCGCTTGCCTATTCCAATACACTGCTTGACATGCACCGGATTATGTGGCCGGAGACGGAAGATGACCGCTGGGAAAAGTATTTTAACAAGGTGTTCAGCAATGTCAGCACCTATTTCCATAATTTCACGTTCATGGAGGACACCACCCTTTCGGAAAGCGACAGCCGTGTGCGCTCGCTGCTCAATCTTTCCTATGAGATTGAAAAAGAGGATGACGGCATTGTGGTATATGCCACGGGTATCCGGCAGGAAGCGTGGTTTTTACTGCGCACCCACGGACAAAAAATTGCCGACATCACGAACGGTGACTATGAGCGGGTAGAACAGGATGCCTATCTTGTGAAGGTGCAGGTGGGCGGCACCCATATCCGGCTGACACGGGCGGATGAGGTATTGCAGTATAAGGAGCCTTTCATGGCGCCCTGACGGGACGAAAGGCAGCAGTAAAGGAGAACAGTCATGAAAATCTGTATGGTGGCGGAGGGCTGCTACCCTTACGTGGTGGGCGGTGTATCCGGCTGGATTCACAGTATGATCAAAGCCTTTCCGCAGCATGAATTTATCATATTGGCGATTATCTCCGACAGAAAGCAGAGCGGGAAGTTTCAGTACGAAATGCCGGACAATGTGTCGGCTGTGTATGAGGCTTACTTAAACGATGTGGACTGGTCAAAGGGAAAGCATAAAAAAATAAAATTAGATAAGAAGCAGTACCGCGCCCTGCAGAGTGTGATTCTGGGATACAAAACAGACTGGGATACTCTGTTTGCCATGTGCCAGAAGAAAGAGTTTTCCATTGATGCGTTACTGATGGGTGAGGATTTTTTCCATGTGGTGGAGGAGTGCTACGAAGCGAAGTATTCCCAGATTGTATTTTCGGATTTTCTGTGGACCATGCGCTCCATTTACCTGCCGCTTTTCTTAATCCTGCATACGAAAATTCCCAGAGCGGATGTGTACCACTGCGTGGCTACGGGTTATGCGGGCGTTCTGGGTGGCATGGCAGGCTATTTGTACCATTGTGGGCTTCTGGTATCGGAGCACGGCATATATACCAGGGAAAGGGAAGAGGAAATCCTGAAGGCTTCCTGGGTCAGCGGTATTTACAAGGATATCTGGATTGAGCAGTTTAAGAAAATGTCCCGGCTCGCCTACGACAGGGCGGATGCGGTGACGGCACTGTACGGTCACGCCAGAAAGCTGCAGACGGAGCTGGGCTGCGATATTTCCATCACCCATGTGACACCGAACGGCATTGACGTAGACAGCTTTGCAAATATTCCCGGCAAACAGCCGGAGGATGAGGGCTTTATCAATATCGGTGCAGTTTTACGTGTGACACCCATTAAGGATGTCAAGACCATGATAAGGGCATTTGCCTTTGCGGCGGAGCGTGTGCCCAACCTGAAGCTCTGGATTATGGGACCCCGCGACGAGGATAAGGAATATGCGGAAGAGTGTTACGAGCTGGTAGAGGTATTGGGACTTGAAAATGTGATATTTACCGGCAGAATTCAGGTAAAGGAATACCTGGGAAGGATGGATTTTACCATTCTTACCAGCATCAGTGAGGGACAGCCGCTTACAATTTTAGAGAGCTTTGCGGCACATAAACCGGTTATTGCCACGGATGTGGGAAACTGCCGGGAGCTTATTTACGGGGAGGAAGGGGACACCTTCGGAACCGCCGGAATCCTGACACACATTATGAACACGGAGGAACTTTCCGGAGCCATGATAAAATTAGCCCTTTCTCCACAGCTCCGGCAGGAAATGGGAGAAGTGGGTTACCAAAGGGTACATACCTATTACCGGATGGAACAGATGCGGGAAAAATTTGACAGACTGTATAAGAAAGTCTATCCCTGGATGGAGGAGTAAGGATGGCGGGAATCGGTATCAAGCTAAACAGAATATACAGTAAAAACACCATCGCAACCAACCTGATGGGCTTCGGTTACAGTACGGTCATTACCATAGCTCCCATGTTTCTGGTGATTGCGGCAGTCATTATTATGCAGATTTTACTGGGCTTTTCCTCCATTGGCTATGCGCAGAGGGAGCTGTATTCCTGTACGGTGCTCTATATTTTTGTGTTCGCCCTGCTGACGGCTTCGCCCTTCAATGCGGTGCTTTCCAAATATATGTCGGATGTGATTTACGAAGAAAAATACGAAAATATCCTGCCCTGCTACTATGTGGGACTGCTCCTTAATACCCTGCTCAGTGCAGCACTCGGTATACCTTTCTGTATTCATGAATATGTGGTGGGCAAGGTGGATATCTTCTTTGTCTTCTTAGGGTACTGTGGATATATGGCGCTGATGTTTGTTTTTTACTCCATGCTTTATCTCTCCATCTGCAAGGTATATAAAAAGATATCGGCATTTTTCCTGATGGGAATGGGAACGACGGTGCTGCTTTCCCTGCTTCTTACCAAGGTTTTTCATGTAAGTGTTATTTATTCCATGCTGATTTCCCTGGATGTGGGCTTTATGCTGATTGCCAGCCTGGAATATGCGCTGGTGCGGAGCTATTTCCGTAACAGCAGCGACCGCTATGCGGATGTACTTCGGTATTTTAAGAAATACTGGCCCCTCGTGGTGACGAATTTTCTTTATACGCTGGGACTTTACATGCACAATTTTGTGTTCTGGGGCACGGAGGAGCATCTGGTGGTGGCGGACAGCTTTGTGTGCATGCCCACCTACGATATGGCAACCTGTCTTGCCATGTTTACCAACATTTCCGCCAGTGTCATTTTTATTTCCCGTGTGGAAATGTATTTTCATGACCGTTATAAAAAATATTCCGAGGCGGTTATCGGCGGCAGGGGCATGGATATCCGCATAGCGAAGCAGAGGATGTTTGAACAGCTTTCCGATGAACTTCTGAATCTGGTGCGCATCCAGTTTATCGTGTCGGTAGTGGTATTTTTCCTATGCACGGTCTTTCTGCCGCAGCTTGGTCTGGGCGGGTTAATCATGCAGATATACCCCTGCCTGGCAGCCGGTTATTTTATTCTGTTTATTATGTATGCCGCCATTATTTTCCTGTACTACTTCAATGACCTTGTGGGGGCAGTGCTTACGGCTGCAAGCTTTACCGTGGTTACACTGTTAGGCAGTCTGTTTTCTTCCACTCTGCCTGTCATCTGGTACGGAATGGGGCTGGTGGCAGGCGCTCTGACGGGCTTCTGTGTGGCGTATGACCGTCTGCGCACCATGGAAAAAAATATGGATATACACATTTTCTGCAAAGGCAGTCTGTTGAAAAAGGGAGAAGGAAAATGTCCTTCCAACTGTGTTTATGAAAACAAGGCTGCGGAGAGGAGTCGGTAATGGAACCGGGTTTAATGCTTCAGATTATCATGATTATAACAGGAGTCTACCTGCTTGTAAGAACCATATCTTCCCTGGCAAAGCGGCGGATGACGGAGCCCTTCTGCCTGACCTGGGGACTGGTTGCCATCGGCATTATTTTAGCCGGCTGTCTGCTGCGCCCGGCGGGCTGGAACCAGTACATCAGCTATACGGGCATGGTGCTTCTTCTTTTGATTGGCTTCTGCCTTCTGTACGGCGCTTATTTCATAAGCTGCCGGGTTTCCGAGCTGATGCGCCGGAACAACGAGCTGGCGATACAGGTTTCTTTACTAAAAGAAGAAGTGGGCAGACTGCAGGAGGAAAGGGCACATGATCATAACGGTGTATAGAATTCTGTTTGTTATCAATACCTTAGGGCAGGCGGGCGCCGAGACGGCGCTTCTTTCCCTGCTGCAGACGCTGGCAAGGGAGAAGGGGGAAGCCCGGTATGAGATTTCCCTTTATGTGCTTACGGGTCAGGGAGAAATGGCGTCCCGGCTGCCGGCGGATGTGCGGCTCTTAAATAAGAAATACAGGGAAGAGTCGGTGCTGACGGCTAAGGGACGGAAATACCTGAAAAAAACGGTTTTGAAGGCTATGTTTACCAGAGGAACGGTAGTTAAGCTGTTTCCTTATCTGGTAAAAAATACCTGCGCCATGCTGGGCAAAAAGAGGCTTCTTCCCGATAAATTGTTGTGGCGCGTTCTTTCCGACGGTGGTATGGTATTGCCGGAGGAATACGATCTGGCGGTGTCCTATCTGGAGGGCGGAGCGGCTTATTTTGTGGCGGACCATGTAAAAGCGGCAAAGAAAGCGGCTTTTATCCATGTGGACTATGAAAAGGCAGGTTACACAAGAGCCCTGGATAAGGACTGTTATCTTGCATTTGATAAAATATTTACTGTATCGGACGAAGTGCGGGAGGCGTTCTTAAAAGCTTACCAGGAGCTGCCGGATAAAACGGAGGTATTCCACAATATCTTAAATAAAGAGGAGATTGTAAGACGTGCCGAAGAAGGAGAGGGCTTTACCGACGGCTTTACCGGCATGCGGCTGCTTTCCGTGGGCAGGCTTACCGCACAGAAGGCGTTTGAGGTTTCCGTGGATGCCATGAAGCGGCTGAAGGATGCGGGAAAAAACGTAAGATGGTATGTCCTGGGAGAAGGCGACCAGCGCAAAAAACTACAGGAACAGATAGATGTCCTGGGGCTGACGGAGGATTTTATTCTGTATGGCGCCGTAAACAATCCCTATCCGTTTATGAAGCAGGCAGACATTTATGTGCATGCCAGCCGGTTTGAGGGAAAAAGCATTGCCATACAGGAGGCGCAGATTTTAGGGAAGCCCATGGTGGTGTCGGACTGCAGCGGCAACCGTGAACAGGTGTGCCATGGCAAGGACGGTCTGATGTGCGGTCTTACCCCGGATAGTCTGGCGGAAAACATCATGCTTCTTTTGGAAGATGAGGCACTGCGCGGAAAATTAGGAGCTGCCGCAGCTAAAAAAAATGCGGACGCCGCAGAGGAGATACAAAAATTACTTTCCATGCTGAAAGGATGATTTTTGATATGAAAAAGGAACTTTTAATAATTATTCCGGCTTATAATGAGGAAAAAACCATTGGAAAGCTTTTGGATGCACTGCAGAAGCCGCCGGTTTCCGAAATGGCGGATATATTAGTCATGAACGATGCTTCCGTCGACGGGACGGAGCGGGAAGTAAAAAAAAGACAGGTACCTGTTGTGACGCATATTTACAATTTAGGCTACGGAAACGGGCTGCAGCTCGGTTATAAGTATGCCTTAAACCACGGCTACCGTTATGTGATACAGATGGATGCAGACGGGCAGCATGACCCTTCCAACATTCCGGCGATTTATGAAAAACTGACAACTAAGGATGCGGACGGCCACTGCCCGGACATTGTACTGGGTTCCCGTTTTATAAAAGGAGCGCCAAAGTATCCGGCGGGTGTCTTAAAACGGATGGCATGGGCTGTTTTCCGCTTTTTTATACGGCTGGGAACGGGCAGAAGGATTACGGACCCGACCACAGGGCTGCAGGGACTTGGCAGGAAGGCCTTTTCCTATTACGCGGGCTACCGTCATTTTGATGACAGATACCCGGACGCCAATATGATTTTACAGATGCTTCTTTTAGGTTTCCGCATTGAAGAAGTTCCGGCGCTTATGCATGTGAGAACCACGGGAAAAAGTATGCATTCCGGCTTAAAACCGGTGGCTTATATGTTCCGCATGACCTTTTCCATGCTGGCGGTATTTATCAGAATCAAATGGCTTCGGGTAGATTTGGAGGCAATAAAGGATGAAACTGTTTAATCGAAATTTTCAGAAGGGGGATTTGACAGAACAGACTAATCTGCCGGGCAATCCGGACAGGGGATGGTATCGTTTATATACGTTTTCGCTTGACCAAGGAGTGGATTTACAGGTGCTTCAGGAAAGCATCAGTGCGGATGACAGTCTGGCGCTTATAATGTTTGATATCGGCTGCTACCGGGACAGGGACCTGGATGATGCCGCCATGCAGTATATGCGGGGCGTGCTGTCCTTTTTTGTGGCGATGGACAAAGAAATCATCCTGCGCATTGCCTATGACCATGAGGGCAAGGCACTGGAGAGGGAGCCGTCCCTGTTTGCGCAGGTCAAGAACCATATGCTTAAGGTGCGGGAGCTGATTGCCGAGTTTGACAGCCGCATTTTTGTTTTTCAGGGTGTGCTGACCGGCAACTGGGGCGAGATGCATTCTTCCCGCTTTCTGGAAAAAGATAAGCTGCGGGAGATGACCGCCATTTTAACCTCCGGCATCCGGGAGGATACGTTTTTCTCCGTGAGAAAGCCGTCCCAGATAAGGTGTATTTATACGGAAGCGGCGCTGTTCAGCCGGGGTAATTTTCAGGATATTCACGGAACGGTGCGGCCGTTTGGACTGTTTGACGATGCCATTCTGGGGTCTGAAACGGACTACGGCACTTATGCCGGCAATACCGCCGGAGACATGGACTGGGAAAGTGCATGGAGCCGTGACAAAGAACTTGGCTTTATCGAAAAGATAGGCAGGGAGGCGCCGGTCGGCGGGGAAGCCATTTACGGGGAGGGCTACATAGACAGCATCTCCCAGGAAAGACTTTTAGCGGAGCTTCGCAGACTGCATGTTACCTACTTAAACAGTATGTACGACAGGAATGTGCTGGACAACTGGGCAAGGCACAACTACAACGGCAGGGGCCCCTGGATGGGCATTAACCTGTATGATTATATCGGAGCGCATCTGGGCTACCGCTTTTTAATCCGGGATGTGAAAATTTCATTTCTGGGCAAATCCGAGGGCGAAAGAGCCTGCGAAGTGACGGTTGACATAGAAAATGTGGGCTTTGCCAACCTGTACCGGGAGGCGGAGGTCTACTTAAGCTGGCTGACCGGAAGCGGAGAAAAGGGCAGCAAGAAAATAAGCTGCGATTTGCGGCTTCTGGATGCCGGAAAGAAGGAAAGCTATACGGCTGTGGTCGGACTGTTCGGAAACGCAGGCACCAATTATGCATTTTACCTGACCATCCGCAGAAAGCAGGACGGCAGGGTGATTTATCCTGCCAACAAGATGATGGGCGAGAGCGTTTATCTGGGCTATATCAAATAAGAATTTTAAGGAAAGGAGGAAACATCATGACAGCGTTATACTGGGGACTGGAATTTACAAAAGTACTGGGCGCCTATTTTGTCCTGATGATTGTGTATCCTTCTTTTCTGTGCAGAAGGTTTTTGAAGGGGAAATCCCTGACCTTCCGCTTCGGCTTCTGTACGACCGTATCGGTGCTTGGCATCAATACGGTGGTGCTTCTTTTAGGACTCATACATTTCTTAAATCCCTGGGTGGTGCGGATTTTGTTTTACGGTCCCCTTGTGTATTTTATTGTGACAAAAATTATGTCCGGGAAGGCAGACCTTCCCATGCTTCTGCGTGTGCTGAACGGCACTTTCGGTATCCGGCAGTTTTTGTTAAAATGCGGAAAATGGCTGCAGAGAAAAAGTGCCGGTATCTTAAAAAGAGGCTTTCAGCGGATAAAGGGGCATTTTGTGGAATACGGACTTCTTTTTGTGCTGCTGGCGTTCGGCTGCATGTACTTCAGCTACGGCGCTTTTCAGGATTATTCCTATGGTTTCGGCGATATTTATCCCCACAACCAGTGGATTTATGCCCTGACGCAGGGGCAGATTTTCTCGGACGGCGTGTACCCGGAGGGGATGCACTGCTTTATCTACGCCATGCATACATTGTTTGGTATCCGTATTTACAGCTGTATGCTGTTTACCCAGGGCATTCATGTGATGGTTTTTCTGCTTTCGGCATACCTGTTTCTGAAAGAGATTTTCCGGTTCCGCTTTACTCCTCATTTTGCACTGGCATTGTTTCTGACGCTGGATGTGGTGTGCATTGACAGTGTGTTCGGCATGTCCCGTCTGCAGTGGACCATTCCGCAGGAATTCGGTATGTATGCCATGTTCTTATGTCCTGCTTTCCTGATACGGTATCTGAATACGCCCAAAGAGGAAATCAGACTGCCGCAGAATAAATGGGGTAAAAAACTGCAGTTTCTGAAAAAGGCTTACTATAACGAAAATTTACTGGTATTTATGCTTGCCATTGCCGTGACGCTGGCGGTGCATTTCTACCCTACCATTATGGCTTTTTTCCTGTGCGTGGCATTTGTACCGGTTCTGTTTTCAAGGATTTTCAAGTCCACCCGTTTTGTATCCCTTGTGGGCGCCGTACTGGTGGGCGTGCTGATAGCGGTGGTTCCCATGGCGGGGGCACTGGCTTCCGGCATTCCGTTCCAGGGCTCCATTAACTGGGCGATGAACGTTATCAACGGCGTGGAGGGCGCCGCCTCCGGCTATATGGCGCCGGACGGGGAAAACGATGCCGCAGGCAGCGCAGACGGACAGGGCAGCGGCGGTCTGGAAAATGGCGGCAACGGCAGCAATGCAGGCGGCGGATCCGGTACCGATGCGAACGGCAACCGGGGAGCTGACGGAGAGAATAACGGCAGCGACGCAACCGTCACATCAGGAGCGGACGGAGAAAACAGCGGCACCGGCAATGCAGACGGAGAGAACAGCACCGCCGGCAGGGAAACACCCCAGCCGCCCAAGGAGCCATTGCTTACCCGGCTGAAAGCATTTATTTTGAAAGAGGCAGACGCCCTGTACCGGGCGGGCTACGTGACCCTGTATAAGGAACAGCGGGCGGACGGCTTCCTAAAAATGACGGCGCTGGCACTGGCGGTTTTTGTATTCTGCCGTATATTAGCCATGCTACTGCGGTTTGTTTTCCGCAGAAAGGGCATACAGGCGGGAATGTTTGACCATTATCTGTCCCTGACACTTTCTACGGTTATTTTCATCGGCATGTACTGTGCGGAAGCGCTGGGGCTGCCCGCACTGATTGCGGGAGCCAGACTCTGCTCCTCCATACAACTGCTTCTGACTGCCATGTGCATGATTCCGGTGGATGCAGCCTTTACCCTGCTGGCGGTACTCCTTTCCGGGGCGGTTATGAAAACGGCGGCGCTTCTTTTTACCGGTGCGGTTTATGTATTTACCAACATGACGGGAACCTTCCACGGCTATTTATATTATGAGCTGACACGCTTTAACGGAGCGGTCATGAGTACCTACCGGATTACGGAAACCCTGCCGCACAACAGTTATACCATTGTGTCGCCGGTAGATGAACTGTATCAGGTTATTCAGTACGGTCTGCACGAAGAGGCGGTCAATTTTGTGAACGAATGTACTAAGGACGATTACACCATCCCTACGGAATATGTCTTCTTATTTGTGGAGAAGCATCCGCTGGGCTATGCCCAGAGCCATTTCTTCGGAGGTCCGTCCTGGCTGGCGGCGGAAAAATATCCGGCTCTGTACGAAAGTAATGTAAGCCAGTGCCCGGCTATTTTCACGGCAACGATTTCTCCGGAGCTGGCGGAACCGCCGTTTTACGCGTTCCCGATTTCTTCCGCGGCGTATTCGGATCTGCTGTCCCGTACCGTGGTGGAATCCCGTCTGCAGAAATGGTGCGATTCATTTGAAAAGCTTTATCCGGGTGAATTGAAAACGTATTATGAAGATAAAAATTTTGTATGCTACTATTTCCGGCAAAATCCGGCATGTCTGTACCAGCTGGCAATAGAGGATGAATGAAAGGGGAAAGAGTTTGGCACAACAGGTGAAACGCAGGAAAAACAGAATAAAGACGGCGCTGCGTTTTACGGCAGGAATGCTGTTGCCTGCCCTTCTTCTTACAGGACTTCTCTTTGTCTGGGGGAGAAAAAGAGGGCATGGCAGAGTTATCTTTTCGGCAGAATGTTTTACGGAGTCCTCCCGGTATTTATCCAATCCAAACCGCGGTTTTTATTATATATACGGATTTGTGATTGCGGATGAAAATGCAGAGTGGGAGGAAACGGTGGCAGAGCGGTTTCAGGACGATACCGGAACGAATCTGACCATGATTCAGATAAATCTTTGCAATTACCGAGACAGGGAACTGACAGAGCAGGGGCTTGACAGTATCCGTGGTCTGTTTCAGGCGCTCCGTGGGACGGGAAAGCAGCTGATTGTCCGCTTCCTGTATGACTGGTCGGGAGAAAATGCGGAAACGGAACCGGAAGACATTTCCGTTATTCTGCGGCATATAGAACAGACAGGACCCCTTGTGGCGGAAAATAAGGACATCATTTTTACCCTGCAGGGGCTGTTTACCGGCAACTGGGGAGAAATGAACGGCACCCGTTACAGTACGGCAGAGGACTGGCATACACTGTACGAAACCTTAAGGACGGCAACGGGGGACAGTGTGTATCTGGCGGTACGGATGCCCATGCAGTGGCGGAATGCCACCGGATTTGCGGAAATCCCGGAGGCGTTTGAGGACGGCTGCAGGCTGGGACTTTTCAATGACGGTATTCTGGGAAATTACAGCGATTATGGCACGTATGGGGAAGCCTCCCGCAAGGAGGCGGGGGATTTTTCCTGCTGGAACCGGGAGGAAGAGCTTGCCTTTCAGGAGGAGCTTTGTGGATATGTTCCCAACGGCGGGGAAGTGATTGTGGATAATCCTTACAACGATTGGGAAACTGCCATGCACGACCTTGCCGTTATGCATATCAGCTACCTGAATGAGGACTATGACAGAAGGGTTCTGGAAAAATGGGCAGCCGCCACGGTTGAGGAAGAGGGCTGTTATCAGGGCATGGACGGTCTTTCCTATGCGGAAAGGCATCTGGGCTACCGGCTGCTTCTAAAAGAGGTGAGCGGAGAATATCATTTCTGGAAGGATATTCTTTCCTTACGGATAGACTTACAGAATGTGGGTTTTGCGCCGATTTTAAAAGAAACGGTGCCGGAGGTTATTGTAGTGTGTGAGGATACCGGAGAATGCCGGGCAATCCCACTGGACGTGGATTTTACATATCTCGTGGGCGGAAGAGGAGCAGAACGGGTGGAAACGGTTTCGGCGGACGTTTCCCTGACAGGGTGGCAGTCCGGCAGCTGCCGGGTGTACATGCGCCTTACGGATAAGGACAGTGGCAGGCAGATTTATTTTGCCAATGAGCAAAATCCCACGGAATACGGTTACCTGCTGGGTACCGTAGAGCTGGAAAGCCTGAAAAGCCGGTGAGGATGAAAAAGCGCGGCAGAGGCGGAACCCATGAAAAGCCGGTGAGGAAACGAAAGTGCGGCAGAGATGAGAGGTCAGAAAGCCGGTGAGAATGCAAAAGCGTGATAGAAACGAGTGGCGGAAAGGCAGATTTTATGGAAAGGGCAGAGAAAGTTGCGGTCGGTCCCGACAGAGAAGAGCGGGAACTGCTCCGGCTGCTGAAAGCAGCATTAGCAGGCAATTCGGACCGGGAAAAAATAAATAGTTCCGGACAGACGGACGATATAAACTATGAAAAACTTTTTGCCATGGCGCAGGCACATCAGGTACTTCCCCTTCTGTATGATGTGCTGGAAACTGCCGCACATGAGGAAACTGGGGAAGCACCTGAGACTGCTGCACATGAGGAAACCGGGGAAGGACCTGAGACTGCCGCACATGAGGAAACCGGGGAAGCGCCTGAGACTGCCGCACATGAGGAAGTCGGGGAAGCGCCGGAATGTATGGTCGCATGGAGGACGGTCTGGCAGCAGACAGCCCGGCGGACGGTGAGCCAGAATTATCATCTTTTGTTTACCGGTAAGTTTTTCACAGGACTTTTAAGGGAGGCGGACGTACCGGTTGCTTTATTAAAGGGAACGTCGACCTCGGCTTATTACCCGGTGCCGGAGCTGCGCAAATCCGGCGATGTGGATTTGTATCTGCTGAAGGAAGGCGATTTACCGAAGGCCCGGGCGCTTTTTCTGGCACATGGCATGACGGTAAAGGAAGAACAACATTCCCTGCACCATCTGGTGATGCAGACTGCGGAAGGAATAGTGGTGGAACTGCACACCCTGATAGCGGAGCCGTTTGACAATGCCGCCATGAATACCTATCTGGAGAAATGCAGGGAGCTTTTCGCAGCACACACGGAGGAAAAGGAAATTATGGGGGTTACCCTGCCGGTGCTGACCGGCGCCTGCCACGCATACGAACTGCTTCTTCATATGCTGCAGCACTTTCTGCGTGCCGGATTTGGACTGAAGCTTTTATGCGACTGGGTGGTCTTCTGGAAAAAGGGAGTGTCCGATGAAGAACAACAGCTTTATGAAAAGCTGATAGCGGAAAGTGGTCTCAAAGGTTTTTCCGATGTGGTAACAGCTACCTGTGTGGAATATCTGGGACTGCCGGAAGAAAGCATAAGCTTTCTGAAAAACGGCAGGAAGGGAAACACAAGGGAAAAGCCCGGTACAGGAGGTCAAACAGCAGGGTATACTCTGCAGGCGGCTTTTTTAAGGGATGTGCTGGACAGCGAAGAATTCGGCAAGACCTCGGAGGACAGGATGGTAGCGGTGAGAGGCAGCGGCTTTGGCGCTTATACGCGCGAGTTTCAACATCAGATGCATCTGAATTTCCCCCGGACCGGGAAATGCTTTTTGCTCTGGCCCCTGCTCTGGTGCATGACACTGGTACGGTTTCTTAGGAATAACCGGAAAATCAGGCACACATCCGTTAGAGCGGTATTAAGAAATGCCAAAGCGAGAGGTGAACTGGTAAAAAGGCTGTCCCTGTTTGAAAAATAGGCAATTGTGGTATTTAAAAAAGTACAAATTAGTAAATTATGTTACCTTGACATAAGGTAAAAGCTATTTTAAGATAAAAGTAATCGGGGGGCCTTTATGGAAGATAACGCATATCATAAAGGTAGAGGTTTTTGTAGAAGGAGTTGAGATTATGAAAAAATATGAGATTCCTGTTATTTTAGAAAATGAAGATTTGGCAGAAGGCATTTATGCCAACAGCGGAGCTAATCCTTCCGGACCGGAAGAACCGCAGTGCTGGACGGTATCCGTAAATAAGGAGCAGGTAGTGTCACACGAGAAGTACGCAAACTTCCGCGTAACCGCAAACCACGGCAATGTGCAGCACATTTCTACCGCTTCCACCGTTACCATCGTATTTAACCAGCCCATTACCAGTGCAAACTTTGAGTCTTTCGGCGTCAGCGTAAACGGCTGTACCGTAGTCCTGACCAGAGAACAGCACGGCAATGCTTATAACTGCAACGACAATTACAGTTCCTTACTTAAGGTTTACTGTGATGACCCGGATGGCCTGGCAGTTATTTCTGCCACCATTTCCTGTACGAAGGCACCGAATGTACAGGGCGGTTATGATGACTAAAAAATAACACTTGAGAAAAAGGACAGCATCGTCTGAAACAGGCGGTGCTGTTTGTACGTTAAAGGGTTTGTGAGGGAGTGAGTATGCAGCAGACGTGGAAACGAATAAAATGGATTGGCGGTTACGCCAGACAGCATATCTGGGCGATTGCGGTGTATACGCTTTTGGGCCTTGCCGGTACCGGCATCTCCCTTCTGGGAAGTCTGGTATCCAAGGATCTGATTGATATTATTACCGGACATGAAACGGGGCAGGTTGTTATGACCTTCTGCATCATGATAGGCATGAATTTAGGAAGTGTGTTCCTGACGCAGATTTCCAATTACATTTCCACCAAAATCAGTATGAGCGTGGATGCCGGTATTAAAGCGGATATTTTTTCAAAGATTTTAGTGACTGACTGGGAATCCCTGACGGAGTACCATACCGGGGATTTGCTGACCCGCTGGAACGGGGATGCTTCCAATATCGCCTCCGGCATTCTGAGTTTTGTTCCCAATTTAATCATATATCTTTTCCGGTTTGGAAGCGCCCTGTGGATGGTGCTTTATTATGATGCGTCGTTTGCCGTGTTTGCCCTTGTGAGCATGCCGGTTTCTTTCCTTATGTCCCGGTATCTGACGAAAAAAATGCAGAGCAACAATAACAAAAGCGCAGCCATGAATGCGAAAATGTCCGGCTTTAACCAGGAAGCGTTTTCCAATATCCAGACCATTAAGGCCTTCGATATGATTTCCCTTTATATAGAAAGGCTGAAAAATCTGCAGAGGGAATACATTACCATGCGTATGAGTTATCAGAAAATGAGCATGGTGATTTCCGTTCTGATGACATTAATCGGCATGGCGGTTTCCTATGCTTCCTACGGCTGGGGTATTTACCGGGTGTGGAGCGGAGCTATCAGCTACGGTACCATGACCATGTTTCTCACTCTGTCCAGTACGCTGACAAGTACCCTGAACAATCTGATTTCGTTAATTCCCACATCCATTTCCCTGACCACTTCGGCGGGCAGACTGATGGATATTGTGGAGATGCCGAGAGAGGACTACAGCAAAAAGGAAGAAGTGAAGGCTTTCTGGGAGCGGCATAAAGAGGAAGGTGTGGGACTTTCCGTGCAGGATGTTTCCTATGCTTACCGGAACGGAACAGTGGTTTTTGAACATGCTTTTATGGAGGCGCATCCGCACGAAGTGGTTGCACTCATCGGTCCTTCCGGTGAAGGCAAGACCACTATGCTAAGACTCCTGCTCTCCTTAATTTTGTCACAGGAAGGCACTGCGCAGCTTTGCACGCGGGAGGAAAATATGCCCCTCAATGCTTCCGCCAGACAGCTGATATCCTATGTACCGCAGGGAAATACCATGTTTTCCGGTACGATTGCGGAAAATATGAGAAATGTAAAAGAGGATGCTACGGACGAAGAAATCCGAAATGCTTTGGAAATTGCCTGTGCATGGGATTTTGTAGAGAAACTGCCGGACGGTATCAACAGCCCGATACAGGAACGAGGCGGCGGATTTTCCGAAGGGCAGGCACAGCGGCTTTCCATTGCCCGAGCCATCCTCCGCAGGTCCCCCATTTTACTGCTGGATGAGGCAACCTCTGCTTTGGATGTGGCAACGGAACGAAAACTCTTAAAGAACCTGATGAAGGATGAATATCCGCGTACCTGTCTGGTAACCACCCACCGTCCGACGGTCTTAGAGGTCTGCACCAGAGTGTATGCAATCCGGGACAAACATCTTGATGTCCTCACGGAAGAGGAGATTAATTATTTCCGGCTGTAGCGGAAGTCACAGTAATCGGCACCGTCAGCGATGGTGCCGGTTCTTTCTAATTTCATATTCATGATATCTGCCAAAACGAAATCCATACGGCACAGGTAGGAAGCCAGTTCCGGACAGCCCTCGTCCCGGCATATTTTGCAGATGCCGCATTCATGGTAATCGTAGCCGAGGTCGTATTCCCCGTTTCCCGGTAAAATATCCACAACCCAGTCGTTTGCATACTGATGCTTATGGCTGTCCGCCGACCACTGCAGACGTCCCGGCATTTTCTTTTCATCAAGGTAACTGTCGGCATTTCCGAGCACCTTATGGAACAGACCGGATGCACACAGTCCTTCCTTAAATATGGAATAATTTTCCTCCGCCGTTTTACCGGTGCTCCGGTTTAAGGCAATGAAATAAATACCCATGATGTAGGAGCTTAACAGTCTGGAAGGTCCGATGTCCTTGGCACGTCCTGCAATTTCCTTATATTCTTTTTTGATTTTCTGCGCGGTATCCTTTGCAAATCCCCTTTTCTTCAATTCCGCCTTAACTGCACTGTGATAAAATTGAAATAAAATTTTAGTATTAAATGTATTTTTCATGCTTCTATTTTAACATAGGGAGAAGAGATTGAAAAGGGTACTTTAACGGTAAAACGTCAAATAAATTAAAAAAGTATTAAATTACGAACAAACTCTTGCATCTGCTTTGCAGTCTGTGTTATCATGATTGCAAAGCAGATTTTCTTTTGTCGAAATAACATTCTAAATGCAAATCTTTTTGTGAGGAACCTTAATTCATTGGTAAATTTCTTAAATGGTTCCGCACAGGTCGGAAATTCCTGCTTTATTCTCAACTATCAATCAGGCAGGAAGCCGGAAACCTTGTGCAGACAGCAAAAAGATGCCGAAGTACGGTTACTGCCGCAATACAGGCAGAAGGTGTGTTCTGAGGAAACAATTTTCCCGGGAAAGTGTCATTCTGCCGGAAAAGAGGTAAGATGAACCGTAACTTTAAGAGCAGTGTGTTTTCTTTAATGATGCAGGACAAAGTAAAAGCACTGAATGTTTATAATGTGTTGGGGAACAGCCATTTTGACAATCCGGAAGATGTGGAAATTATTACAACGGATGGCGGAATTTCCTTGTCTGTCCGAAATGATGCATCTTTTATCATCGGAACGGACATGAATTTTTATGAACACCAGTCAACGTATAACCCCAATATGCCCATGCGCAGCCTGATTTACTGTACGGATGCCATAGACAGGCGCATTAAAGAGAAGAATGAGAACCTGTACGGACACAAGCAGATTAAGATACCCACGCCCCGGTTTGTGGTATTTTACAACGGGCGGGAAAAGCGCCCGGCAGTAGAGAGAATGTATCTTTCTTCTGCATATATGGGAGAAAAGAAAAATCCGGATTTGGAGCTTTCCTGTACGGTGTATAACTTAAATGCACCGGAAAATAAGGAACTTCTGGAGAAGTCGGAAGTTTTGTATGGCTATACCTTTTTTGTAAACAGAGTGAATGCCAATAAAGAAAACGGGATGGAACTGGAGCAGGCGATTGATGAAGCCATTGACACATGTACGAGAGAAAATATTTTGAAGGATTTCTTTGGAACGTATAAGAATGAGGTGAGAAGGATTATGGCACTTGATTTTACCTTTGAAAGACAGATTGAATTGACGAGGATGGAGTATTATCAGGATGGGTTTGCGGATGGAGAAGCACAGGGAGAAGCTCGTGGTAAAAAGGATGGGCAGTTGCGGACACTGATTTCCCTGACAGTCCGGAAGCTTCATAAAGGAAAAAGTGTAGATCAGATTGCAGACGAACTGGAAGCAGATATAGCAACGATTGCGCCTATCTGCAAAGCAGCGGAAGAATTTGCACCGGAATATGATGAGGAGAAGATATTCCGGAAGTTAATTTCAGAAGAAGTATAAGGTACATAAAATTTTACACCAATATGCTATTCTGCAACCATGTGATAAAACACACCTTCTCCGATGGAAGTCGTTTGTGTTATTTCACTTCCGACAATGTGGGAACCGGCCTTTTCATAGCAATGGACAGCACGGGTATTCCAGGTTCTTACTTCGAGATAGAGAGGCTTGGCAGGAAATAATGTATGCGATATGATACGGGCTGTTTTGGTCATTTGCTGTCCGTAGCCTTTATTGCAAAATTCAGGATTTACACCAATGCCAAAGAAAATCTCGGTGTTTTCTTCATATAAATTAATAAATCCTATGAGGTTTTCATTTTCATAAAAGGAAAAGAAATTATTTTGGGGGTTGGCAAAGCCGTAATGGTTTCTTTTATGTTCCTCGTAGGGTTTCTCGGTATAAATACTGTACTTTCCTTCGTATTTCCAATTTGTAATGCTATATTTTTCTTCTTCCGTTGTTCTATGATATGTAAGCATTTGGGTTCTCCTGAATATACAACATAATAAAGTTTTTATCATTTTAACATAAATTCGCTCGTAAGTGTAAAAATTGGTTCACTTTACGGTATGAAAGTGAGTAGACGAAGTATATTCGCATGTTAATAAGCATGTAAATACACTTGCATATACATTGACATAATGGTAGTATTAAGAAAAGGAGATGTTTATATGCCTAATATTAAACCTATTTCTGATTTAAGAAATTATACAGATGTACTTAAGGAAGTTGATTTATCCAATCGTGTATATTTGACAAGAAACGGACATGGAGAATATGCAATACTTACCATGGATGAAGTAGATGAACTTGATAGGATAAAAGCAGCATACCTGTTACTCTCTAAGCTGCAAAATGCCGAGAAGAAAGCTGATAAAGAAGGCTGGGTAGATGCAGATGCGCTTGAAAAAGAATTGGGGGTGGATGCCTATTGAGTATACTTATATTTTTACAGGGTTGAAAATAACACAATTTATATTACAGCTTTGTACAGTGAACGTGAAAATTTCATACAAAAAATGTTCGGGATTTCACTTCGCACATCTGAAAGTCTTGAATTCTGGGGCGAATAAAATAATTTTTCCATATCACTTCTTACTTACAATCTACCGTTTTTTCTTATTCCCTTATCCACCTATCCACATACTCTTTCATAACCTCCGCTGCGTGATTTGTGGGCGTACAGTGCAACCGGCACAAAAGCGTCCGAGAAGCCAGTCTTTCCGCAAAGAAAAGATTTTTCTCAAAAAGAGCCGGCGTCCAGGAGGACGTAATCATGCGGTTTGTCAGGAACAAAATCTGCTCGTCCGGAGTGAGTTCTTCCACAAAATCGGAAGTATCCTGCTTTAGGAACACAATACCGCCCAAAGGATGGGAAGCGGTGGTGGAAATGCCGGAGGTACCGCACCAGGGAATACCATGTACCACGGGCGTGTTTTCGGAAAAAGAGAGCAAATTCAAATCCCCGTTTAACAGAGGTGTACCGAAAACCTCCTGCCACAAACGGGTATGTGTGGACTTACCGGTGCCGGAAGGACCGGAAAACAGGTAAGCCTTGTTTTTATAGAGCAGGGAAGCGGAGTGCAGTACCGTCATTCCCCTTTGCTGTGCAAGGTATAAAAAGCCCAACCGGAGGACATGGAAAAGAACATCCGGCAAAGAGCCTTTTTCCGAAGGGATACAGTAAATGCAGAAAAAAGAAGCATCTTTCTTTAAGCGTGCTTCGACAAGCAAAGGCTGGTCGGGGAAAAGAAACAGGTATTCATCCGCCCGTTCCATTACGATAAGTTCTTTGTTATGAAGCAGGGCCATGCCGTTTCCGGCGGTAGCAGGTGTTCCGGCTAAAACAAGCACGGTCTGGTCAGGAACATTTTGCTGTGATGTGCCGCAGTCCGCTGCTTTTATGGGAGCGGCATTGTCCGGAAAAGCAAACATAGTATCTGTTGCAAAAGGCAGCAGCGCCGGAGAGAAAAAGGTACTTTCTCCGTATAAAGAAAAGGTCAGTCCTGCAATGGAGAGCGTGTGCCACAAACCGTCCGGGCCGGTGGGAACAGCCATATCGCAAAGAAGCATGCCGCCATTTACTAACTTCTGCAAAAAAGACAGGGTCTCTTTTTTTATGGTTTCGGCTTCCTGACCGGAGGCGCCGTAGCGGAGCAGAAGGTGATTTACCACTTCCATAGAGGTATGCTCCGTTTTCAGAAACTTCCAGATGCAGATACCGGTGTCGTTCAGCTTAAGTCCCCTTTTGTGGTCGGCAATGCTCTGGCCGGTGGGGAGCAGATAGGAAGATCCGTTTATGGTTTTCAGGATAAAATCGGAATTCTGAATCATGGAATACCTCATCTTTCTTGCATCGATGTATAGTATTTATTATAGCATTGGCACATAAAAAATGCTACAATACCCATAAAAGACAAAAAAGTGAGGGGAAGGCTTTGCAGACAGAGGCAAAAATAAGCCCGGAGGAGCTGCTTGCGGAGGGCAGAACCATTCAGATAAAGCCGCAGGGCTACAGTATGTATCCGCTGTTTGTTCCGGGTAGGGACAGTGCTGTGATAGCACCGCCGGAAAAAAGAGGTAGGGACAGTGCTGTGATAGCACCGCCGGAAAAAAGCGGCAGGCAAGGTACAAATCTACGGTACCGCAAGGGGGATGTTGTGCTATACCGGGGCGAAGGGCAGAAGCTGATTTTACATCGGATATGCCGCCTGAAAAAAGAGAAAAACGGAAGTACGGCTTATTATATGGCGGGAGATAACCAGAGCAGGCTGGAGGGTCCTGTTTATCAGGAGCAGATAAAGGGAGTACTTGTGGCGGTTATCCGGAATGGAAAAACTTTTACTGTAAACAATCTGATTTACAGGGCGGTCTTTACCGTGTGGCGCTGGCTGCGGCCTGCCCGCCAACAGATAACGGGAACGGCAGCAAAAATAAAAAGGAGCAGAATAAAAACAGATGCAGGGGATGAATATGGGAAACGCACAGAGTGAGGACAACAAAAAATGGCAGATAAGGCGGGAAATGGAGGCAAAAGAGGCGGATTTTGAACAAAAACGGAATGCCTATTTTGCGGGACAGTGCACGGACAAACAACTGACGGAGGATACTACCCAGCCTTTTTATGAAAGTATGAGACTCAGCCGGAAACGTCTGGAAGAGCGGAACCTGACAGTGGATGTGCAGGCGGAAGAAGACAGATCCGGCGGAAGATTTGCCATGTTTGTGGATGCCGAAATGTATCAGGGACCTTACAAGGACGGCGGGGATTATGTGGGAATGCACCGCCGGGGCCTGAAGATAAAGAGAACGTTTTACAGGAATGGAAAAAAGCTTTGCAGGCAGAAGGACTATGAAATATCCAGAATCCAGTTTTTGAAATCCGATGTGGAAGGGGATATGGCGGCATGCCCCAACTGCGGACATATGGGTAAAATTTCCAGCTACATAGACGGCTGTGATTATTGTGATGCAAAATTCGTGGTGTCGGATTTTGAAACCAAGGTGTCCGGATATTCGGTAGAGGAAAATGTGCCGAAAAAAGCGAAAAAGACCTTTACGAGAATGTTGACAATCATGTTTTTAACCTCCATTGGTCTTGTAATCCTGGGCGTACTGGCGGCGGTACTGGTCATGATGCTGCTGATGCAGGGAAACAACGGAACACAGGCGGTATGGTCGGGCATTGTCATGATAATTGCACTGGGCATGTATGACAAGCTGGGCGCTATCTTTTCCATTCTGTTCTGGGTATACCTGATTTTGTTCATCGTGCTTCTGGTGCGCACCAGGGTGCAGATATCGGGAGAAAACATGGTAAAACAGTTAATTCCTGATTTTTCCATGCAGGACTTTCTGCAAAATCTGGAGTACCAGCTGAAGAACATCCATCTGACGGACAAAGCGGAGGCTGTGCAGCCCTTTGCCCATTGTCCGCTGCAGGGAATTGTGGAGGATTACCGGGATGTGGTGGACTGCGTTTTGTGTAATCTGGCCTTTACATCGGCGGCGCGGACGGCGGAAGGCATACGGGCGGATGTAACGGCAAAAATGAGACTTTCCTGCGATACGGGCAGAAAGATTAAAAACCGCTACGAAAAGCTGCAGCTTACCCTGACCTGCTCGGAGGCAGCTTTGGCACGGGAAAAAACAGCTATCCGTGAATACAAATGTCCCGGCTGCGGAGGCAGTGTGGATATCTTAAGCGGCGGGGTCTGCCCCTACTGCGGAACCCACATGGACTACGGAAAGTTCGGCTGGGTCATAGAAAAATACGAAAAGGGCAAGGCAGAAAACCTTTATAAAAGAATAGTTTTCCTGTTTATTGCCATCTATATAGGGGCAATTGCCATTGGCGCCATAGCGGCGGGCAGCACGGAGGACGGTAAGGAAATGCTGTCGGCTGCCGACATGATGATTCACCGAGATGCCATTTTAGATGAGCTTTACGGAAATGTGGCAAAGCCGGATGAATGGAGAGAAGATATTATCTGTGTCAATACCGCAAAAGACGATATCGACCGGTTCTATACCTATAGCTGTGAAAACGGGTATGAGGCAGCAGCCGGTTATGCGGAGTTTTTAAGAAGCGAAAACATGACGGAAGAGAAAACCGGCAATGCGGCTTTCTGTTTTTACCGGACGGCAAGTTACGGCGGGGAAGACGGCTATGTCAAAGTGCTGATAGAGCCCGCGGAAGACGGCATGACCGTTACCTTTTCCCTGACGGATGAAATAGGTGAGTAGGGGTGAATATTAGTTTGACAATCCCACAGAACCTTTTATAATGGTAGTAAATAAATTTCAGCAAATAAATGGATTGGAGGAATTTAAAATGGCATTTTGTTCAAAATGTGGCGCAACGATTAACGGAGAAAAATTTTGTCCCGCATGCGGAGCTCCGCAGCAGTATCAGCAGACGGGAGCACCCCAGGGCGGTGCACAGGGCAACTTTGACAAATTTATGGATACACCCAATACCACGGGTGAATTTGACCCCAACGATATTTCCCAGAACAAGGCAATGGCAGTTCTTTCTTATCTTGCCATTCTGGTACTCATTCCCATTCTGGCAGCACCGGAATCCAAGTTTGCCAGATACCATGCCAATCAGGGACTGACCCTGTTTATTACGGAGATTGCGTATGTTATCGTGGAGTCCGTACTGGGTCTTATTTTCGGGCTGATTCCCGTTGTGGGCGGCATCTTAAACGGCATCCTTGGCCTGGTACATATCGTATTTCTGGTATGGGCAGTGCTTGGTATCATCAATGCGGCAAACGGCGAAGCCAAGGAGCTTCCGTTGATTGGCAAATTCAAGCTCCTGAAATAATCAGCTTATCCGGAATGCTTTACTGCGGAGCCTTGCATGCCAGTAAAGAAATTCGTGGGCAAGCAGGGGCATGGCAGCGAGCAGAAGCAGCATTTTCCAATCGGAAAAGCTTAAAGGCACGGTGCCGAACGCCTTGATAAAGTATGGAACCGTGGTGACAAGAGCCTGCAGGGCGATACCTAAGACCACGGCAAGCATCATCAGCTTATTGGTAAAGTGCTTCATGCGAAACAGCGAGCAGTCCACATCCCGCATGCCGATGGCATGGAAAAGCTGGGACATACCGAGAACGGTAAACGCATAGGTCTGGGAGCGGGTCAGAACGTCCGGCAGCAAAAGAAGCTCGCGGATATGGGACGTTGTAATGGCAATGCCGCTCGCCCTGAGGGTCTGGATAGGCAGGTAAAGGAAAGCACTGATGCTGATAAAACCAATCAGCAGACCGTAAAAGACCATGCAGGAAAGTCCGCCGTCCGCAAAGAGATTTTCGTCCTTGGGACGGGGTGGGCGTTTCATAAAGTGGGAAGTATCGCTGCAGTCCACACCTAAGGAAAGGGCGGGCAGAGAGTCCGTAATCAGGTTTATCCATAAAATATGGCTGGGCTTTAACGGAGAGGCAAAGCCGAACAGAATAGCCGTCAGCATGGTAATGATTTCCCCGAAATTGGAAGAAAGTAAAAACAGGACGGACTTTTTGATATTGGCATAAATGCTTCTGCCCTGTTCGATTGCCTTTACGATGGTGGCAAAATTGTCATCGGTGAGAATGATGTCGGACGCATTTTTTGCCACATCCGTTCCGGCTTTTCCCATGGCAATTCCCACATCTGCGGATTTTAAGGACGGGGCGTCGTTGACACCATCCCCGGTCATGGCAACCACATTGCCGGTTTCCTTTAAGGCTTTCACAATCTTGGTCTTGTGGGAGGGGGAAACCTGGGCAAAGACACGGATGTTTCGGACGGCTTTCTTAAATTCCGCATCCGGCAGGTGGTCCAACTGGCTTCCGGTCATGCACTGGCTCATGGAGTCGGCAATGGAAAGCTCACCGGCGATGGCGTAGGCGGTGTCCACTCTGTCCCCGGTAATCATAACCACCTTCACACCGGCTTTCAGACAGCTTTCCACAGCTTCGGCAACACCCGGACGGATGGGGTCCTTCATACCGGCAAGACCGATAAAAATGAGTTCTTTTTCTGTGGCTTTCCGGTCACCCGTCCGCATGGCAAGAGCCAGGACACGCAGAGCACGGGAAGACATTTCCTTTATGGCATTCCGGATGTTTTGCTTGTGGGAGGGTGTAAACGGCACCACTTTGCCGTCTAAGCGGATGTGGGTGCAGCGCTTTAAGATTTCATCGGGAGAGCCTTTGGTATAGGAAACGGAACTGCTTCCCATACGGTGCAGGGTGGTCATCATTTTCCGGTCGGAGTCAAAAGGAATTTCGTCTATGCGGGGCAGGCGGGTTTCTAAAACCGGACGGTAGACATGCAGTCCGGCAGCCATATCTAAAAGTGCTAACTCCGTAGGGTCGCCGATGCGGGCAGAGGCATCGTTGCAGAGGGTAAAGCCTTCTATAAAGGAGCGGTGCGACTCACGGGACAGTTCCTCCGGCGGCAGCAGTCTGCCGTCCGTGTAACAGGCGGTGACGGACATTTTATTTTGGGTCAGCGTGCCGGTTTTGTCGGAGCAGACCACACTGACGCAGCCCAGGGTTTCTACACTGGGCAGTTTTTTTACAATGGTATTAACCTTTACCATGCGGGACACACTTAAGGCAAGTACCATGGTGACAATGGCAGCCAGACCCTCCGGGACGGCGGCAACGGCAAGGGAAATGGCGGTGATTAACATTTCCATGACATTGCGGTGCTGGATAATGGCAATGAGAAACAGCAGGGCGCACAGGGCAATGGAGAGAATGCTTAAAAGCTTTCCCAGGTCGGAAAGGCGCTTCTGAAGTGGTGTGCTTTCCGCCGGAGCCTCGTTTATAAGAGAAGCGATTTTACCGATTTCCGTATCCATGCCGATGGCGGTGACGGTGCCTTTTCCTCTGCCGTAGGTGACGTTGGTGGAAAGATAGGCACGGTTATGGGTGCCGGTATCCTTTTCCACGGGAAGGGACTCTCCGGTGAGAGCCGACTCCTCTATTTTCAGACAGTTCGACTCGGTGATAAGCAGGTCGGCGGGAACCTGTCTGCCGGCATCCAAAAGCACTTCATCGCCGGGAATAAGGTCGGCTGCGGGGATTTCCGTGGTGTTTCCGTCTTTTATAAGAAGCGCTTTGGGGCTGCTCATTTCCTTCAGGGCATGGAGCGCCCTCTGGGCTTTTCCTTCCTGAATGACACCTACGAGCGCATTGACTAAAATAACGGAAAGAATAATCAGGGTATCGCTGTATTCTCCGAGCAGCATGGAAATGGAAGCGGCGATGAACAAGATAAAAATCAGAGGATCGTTCAGCTGGGCTAAAAAGCGCTGCAGGGCGTTTTTTTCGGGCGCCTCTTTTAAGACGTTGTGCCCGCGTTCGGTTTCCTGACTGGATAATGGCTGATTCATAAAAAAATCCCCCTGTTTCATACTTGAATTAGACAACCTGTGCCTAAAAGCAAGATATGAGACAGGGGGACAAAATATACTTGTCGAAATTTATTTCATAATGGGAATTTTCTTCACAATGCGACGGTATATTTTCCAGATAATGACCGCGGGAAAACTGATGGTCAGGTACAGGGTCACAAGACCGCCGAAACCGCCCGCAACAATAACAAACGCAAGAAGAAAAGGATTCATAAGAAAGACCTCCTGATATGTAATATATAGTATGGGTATCACTTACCAAAGAAAAGATAGCACATTCTGCTCTTTCAAAAAACGGATGTTAAGAGCCTTTAACGGAAGAGGGCGAAATCTTAACACGGATTTAACGGATAAGGCGCAGGCAAATCAGCCGAAAACGAAAATCTAACAGCATTTTTTGCGGACATTAAAGCAAGAATGCGTGTTGCATAAATGTCTTTTTCCCGATATACTTGAATTTATAACAGACAGAGGCTTGAGCCTTAAAAAATAAAAAGGGGCAGTGAATATGAATTTTACACAGGCGCAGGAAAAGTTAAAAAGCTACGGACAGGAACAGGTTCTTAAGTACTTTGACGAGTTAAATGATGCGGAAAAGGAAGAGCTCTTAAACCAGATAGCCGAAACGGACTTTTCCGTTACCGAAATGTGCACACATAAAGAAAAGGCAGCCGAAAGAGGCGTGATTACGCCCTTAAAAGCAATGGAGCTGCCGGAAATCGAGGCAGAGAAGAAGTCTTACCGGAAGACCGGACTGGATGCCATCAGGGCAGGAAAAGTAGGAGCGGTTCTTTTGGCGGGCGGCATGGGCACCCGACTCGGCTCCGATGCACCCAAGGGCATGTATAACATCGGCATTACAAAGGATGTTTATATTTTTGAAAGGTTAATCTGCAACCTGATGAAGGTAGTGGAGGAGGCAGGCAGCTACGTGCCTCTGTTTGTCATGACCAGTGAAAAAAATCATGAGGCAACCGTGGGATTTTTCAAAGAACACGATTTCTTCGGTTACGATAAGACAAATGTATTTTTCTTTAAGCAGGATATGGCTCCGGCAGCGGACTACGAGGGAAAGATTTACATGGAAAGCAAATCCAGAATGTCCACTTCCCCCAACGGAAACGGTGGCTGGTATGTTTCCCTCTGCCATGCGGGGCTCCGGGATGTAATCCTTGAAAAAGGCATTGAATGGCTGAACGTGTTTGCCGTGGACAATGTGCTGCAGCAGATAGCAGACCCTGTTTTTGTAGGCGCCGTTATCGATAAGGACTGTGCCGTAGGCTCCAAGGTGGTGCGAAAGAACGCACCGGACGAGAAGGTGGGCGTTATGTGCTTAGAGGACGGCAGACCTTCCATCGTGGAATATTATGAGCTGACGGAAGAGATGCGGGATGCGAAGGATGAAAAGGGCGACCCGGCATACAACTTCGGCGTTATCTTAAATTACCTGTTTAAGGAAAGCGAGCTGCACAAAATCATGAACCGCAAGCTTCCGCTGCATATTGTGGAGAAGAAGATTCCTTACTTAAACGAGGCGGGAGAACTGGTAAATCCCGAAGCGCCCAATGGCTATAAATTTGAACAGCTTGTACTGGATATGATTCATGAAATGGAAAGCTGTCTGCCCTTTGAAGTGGTCAGGGAAAAGGAATTTGCCCCCATTAAGAACAAAACCGGCGTGGATTCTGTGGAAAGTGCACGGGAACTCTTAAAAAAGAACGGCATAATTCTGTAATTTTATGAGTTGTTAAGGCGTGTAAAATCAGCTACACTTAATGTATACAAAACAAGTATGATTTCGCACGCACCCCAGAGGTACCGGGGATTTGCAGGTGAGGAAAGGCAGGAATTTACTATGGCAATTTTGGTAACAGGCGGCGCCGGTTATATCGGCAGCCATACCGTAATAGAATTACAGAATGCAGGCTATGACGTAGTGGTTATGGATAACCTGAGCAATTCCAGCGAAGTGGCGCTGGAAAGAGTCCAGGAAATTACCGGAAAGCCCCTTACTTTTTATAAGGCAGACATTCTGGACAGAGAAGCAACAGAAGAAATTTTCTCCAAAGAAAAGATTGAAGCGGTCATTCACTTCGCAGGCTTAAAGGCAGTCGGAGAGTCCGTACAGAAGCCCTGGGAATACTACAACAACAATATCACGGGTACCCTGATTTTATTGGACGTGATGAGAAAACACAATGTAAAGAACATCATCTTCTCCTCCTCCGCAACCGTTTACGGCGAGCCGGAAAAAGTACCCGTTACAGAAGAAACACCCAAGGGAAGCTGCACCAACCCTTACGGCTGGACGAAGTCCATGCTGGAGCAGATTTTAACCGATATCCAGAAGGCAGATCCTTCCTGGAATGTCATCCTGCTTCGTTACTTTAATCCCATCGGTGCACACAAGAGCGGAAAGATTGGCGAAAACCCCAACGGCATTCCCAACAATCTGATGCCCTATATTACCCAGGTAGCGGTTGGAAAGCTGCCGAAATTAGGCGTGTTCGGAAACGATTACCCTACGCCGGACGGCACCTGCATCCGCGACTATATTCATGTACTCGACCTGGCAACCGGCCATGTAAAGGCGCTGGAAAGACTGAAAAAAAATGCCGGCCTCGATATTTACAATCTGGGAACCGGCATTGGATACAGTGTTCTGGATGTGATTCATAATTTTGAAGCAGCCACCGGCATTACCATTCCCTTTGAATTCAAGCCCAGACGTGCGGGCGATATTCCGGTAAACTATTCCAATGCAGACAAGGCATGGAAGGAACTGGGCTGGAAAGCACAGTACGGAATTAAGGAAATGTGCGAGGACTCCTGGAGATGGCAGAGCAGCAATCCCAACGGTTATTAATGGGGATTACTTTTCTGTGGGGAACGAAATCGTAATGGTGGTTCCCTTTCCTAAGGTACTTTCTAAGGAAATGCTTCCTTTTAAGTAGGCTACGGCATGCTTTACTATGGAAAGACCGAGGCCGGTGCCGCCGCTTTCACGGGAGTGGCTTTTGTCCACCCGGTAGAAGCGTTCAAATACGCGGGACTGGTCGGCGGGAGCAATTCCCACACCGTTGTCGCTGACGGCAACCTGTACCTTGTCACCGGCAGTTTTTACATTTACTTTGACAAAGCCGCCTTCCTTGTTGTACTTTACGGCATTGTCGCACAGATTATAAATGATATCATAGAGGAGCTTGTGAACGCTTGTGAGCGGGGCAGGCTCCCCTTTTATTGTCAGGGAAATGTTCCGGCTTTCCGCAATGGGGCCCACCATTTCCAGTGCCTCTTTCGCAATGGAGAGGGCGTCCACATTTTCCCAGTTCATTTCCGTGTTTTCATCAAGCTGGGACAGGCGGATGATGTCGCTGACCAAGGACACCAGTCTTGCCGCATCCGTCTTGATATGGCCGATAAAACGGGGCATATCCTCCGGCTTTACAAGACCGCTTTCGATTAAGTCGGCGCTGCCGATAATGGACTGGAGCGGGGTTTTCAGCTCATGGGAAACATTGGCGGTGAACTCTCTGCGGTTCTGCTCCGCCTGTATTTTTTCGGTATTGTCGATGGCAAGTAAAAGCACACCGATAACCTCGTCCTTTTCCACAATCTGGTTGATGCACAAATCGTAATTTCTGCCGTTCTTTTCGTATTCTAATTCCTGTTTCTTGCCGGACAGGGTTTCCTTGATGGCGCGACTGATTTCTGGGGTACGGTCTATGGTAAGAAAATCCTTGCCGATGCTGTCTTCCTCCGCTTCGAAAATCTTCCGTGCGGCGGTATTCAGACTGACTACCACACCGTCCTTATTTAAGACGATTAAGCCTTCACTCATGTTGGAGGTAATGGCATTAAATTCGTTCTGACTCCGGGAAAGCTCATCCATCTGCAGGGCAATCTGTTTATTCTGCTGTGCCATATGGCGGAGCAGCGGGCTTAATTCCTCGTACACATCATTGGAAAGCGGGTCGTTCAAATCCAGATTGTTTAAGGGCTTTACCAGATTCCGGGAAGCGCGCTTTGCCAGAAAAACGGAAAGCAGGATGGCAAGGAATGTAATGACCAAGAGCGGCTGCAGCATACCTAACAGGAGAGAAACGATGGTTACCTGACTGGTGGAAATACGGAGCACCCTGTCATCGGAGAGCTTTTTCGCAAAATAATAGGTCTGTTCCGTCAGGGTGCGGGAATAGCGGTGGGACTCTCCGTAGCCGGAGAGGAAAGCCTCCTGAAATTCCCTTCTGTCGCTGTGGTTTTCCATGGTAGCGGCATCTGCATTGGTATCGTAAAGGACGGTGCCGTCCGTATCAATGAGGGTAAGACGGTATTCACCGTTTTCCAAATTTTTTAGATATTCGATACCCTCGTCCTCCACGGCGGTCGAGGCAAAGCTTAACTGGGTTTTCAACTGGGATTTCCTTAAAGAGGTGAAATAATCGTTTAAGGAAGTCAGTATGACAAGGTAGCAGGCAAGGAGCACCGTGCAGGCTACCAAAAGGATGGAATGAAATATTTTCTTTGTCATAAAGATGCCTCCATTCTGTATCCGACACTGATTACGGTTTTAATCAGTGAACCGTATTTTCCAAGTTTCTTTCGTAAGGTTTTGATGTGCATATCCACGGTGCGGGTTTCACCGTAGTAATCCACACCCCATACGGCATTCAGCAGTTTTTCGCGGGAAAAAACCACGCCGATGTGGGATAAAAACAGGTGCAGCAGTTCAAATTCCTTGTAGGTGAGAGCAACTGTTTCGCCGTCCACGGTTACCACGCGGTTGTCAACCTGCATGGAAATGCCGGACAGGGAAAGCGTCTGTGCGGGCACGGTATCCTCACAGCGGCGAAGAACGGCCTTCACGCGGGAAACTAATTCCATAACGCCGAAGGGCTTTACCAGATAATCGTCGGCGCCTAAGTCCAGACTCTGGATTTTGTCGTATTCCATACCCTTGGCTGTTGCCATGATAACGGGGATTTTCTGGGTTTCCGGCATGGCGCGAAGCTTTTTTAACACCTCCACACCGTCTATTTCCGGCATCATAATATCCAGGATAATAAGCTGGGGTTTTTCCTCGGAAAGGGCATGCAGCATGGAAACCCCATCTGCAAACCCTTTCGCTTCAAATCCTGTGGCATTTAAGGTATATACTTCAATGTCCCTGATGGCACTGTCGTCATCCACACACCATATCATAATTCTGCTTCTCCTTTATGCATGCCGGTGACGGAAAACTGCACCCATTCGGCAATGTTTACCGCATGGTCGCCGATTCGCTCAAAATACTTGGCAATCATCAGTAAATCCATGGCATATTCTCCGTCGGCTGTGTTCTGACTTATCATATCAATTAAGAAATTTTTGGTTTTGGTAAAATCGTCGTCCACAATATCGTCATCCACGATGACCTTCTGGGCGAGCAATAGGTCCTGCTTTACATAAGCATCGATACTGTCCGTAACCATCTGGATGGTGGATTTTGCCATATGCTGGATGTAGGAGCATTCCTCACCGGTTCTGCCGTTTAAGAACGTAATAATGTCGGCAATGTCGGCTGCCTGGACTCCGATTCTGTCCATGTCTGTAATCATTTTAAGCGCTGCGGAGATTTGACGCAAGTCCCTTGCTACCGGCTGCTGCTGTAAAAGCATTTTTAAGCAGATGGATTCGATACTCCGTTCCATATGGTCGATTTCTTCGGTAATGGGAATGACCTTTTTGCATTTTTCGGGTTTTCCCTCTGTCAGTGCCAGTGCGGATAAAGAAATGGATTCCTGGCACAGAGAGCCCATTTCGATAAGATTTTTGTTTAACAGCTTTAATTGTTCGTCGAATTTGTTGCGCATCAGCCAAACCTCCCTGTAATATAGTCTTCCGTCCGTTTGTCGTTCGGATTTGCAAAAAGCTTTTCGGTGTCATTGTACTCAATCAGATTTCCCAGAAGGAAGAAAGCGGTCTGGTCGGAAATACGGGCAGCCTGCTGCATGTTATGGGTAACAATGACAATTGTGTATTTCTTCTTTAATTCCATGGCAAGGTCTTCGATTTTGGAAGTGGAAATAGGGTCCAGCGCACTGGTGGGTTCATCCATAAGAAGCACCCTGGGGCTGACAGCCAGCGCTCTTGCGATACAGAGTCTCTGCTGCTGACCGCCGGAAAGACCGAGTGCGGATTTCTTTAAGCGGTCCTTTAATTCATCCCAGATAGCGGCATCCTTTAAGGATTCCTCTACGATTTCATCTAACTTTGCCTTATTTTTGATGCCGTGGATACGGGGGCCGTAGGCGATGTTGTCATAGACGCTCATGGGAAAGGGATTGGGCTTCTGGAATACCATGCCGATATCGCGGCGCAGCTCGTTGACATCCACACCGGGAGCAAAAATGTCCTTGCCGTCGTATTCCGCTTTTCCGGTGATTTTGACATCCGGAACCAGGTCGTTCATGCGGTTTAAGGTCTTTAAGAAAGTGGACTTGCCACAGCCGGAGGGACCGATTAAAGCGGTAATGGCATTTTCCTTAATGCCGATTTCAATGTTTTTCAGTGCCTGGGTATTTCCATACCAGAGGCAGAGGTCTTTAACGGTAATAATGTCTTTCATAGGAAATCTCCTTTTGTACCGGAAAATCAGCCGGCGTTCTTTTTCTTGAAATATCTGCCTGCAAAGTCTGCCAGCAGATTGATAATCAGTGTCATAATCATCAGAATGGCGGCAATGGCAAAGGCGGTATCGAAATCACCCTGCTCCTTGGCGTACACGTAAAGAGCAACGGTAAGCGTGGCGCCGGAACTGGTAAGCCCGTGGAAAATATTGTTTAAGGCATGGGCAAAACCTGCCGTGAAAAGCAGGGCAGCCGATTCACCAATGATACGTCCTACGGAGAGGATAAGACCGGTTACCACACCGTCGATACAGCCGGGGAGCACCACCGTGCGGATGACACGCCATTTACCGGCGCCCAGTCCGAAGGCGCCTTCCCGGTAACTCTGGGGAACGGTCTTTAAGCTTTCCTGCGTGGTCCGCATGACGGTGGGAAGGTTCATGATAACCAGTGTCATGGCGCCCGCTAACAGGGATGTTTTCATGGATAAAAACTGACAGAAGAAAAGCATGCCCACCAGACCGTAAATAATGGAAGGGATGCCGGAAAGGGTTTCGGCGGCATATTCAATCAGGGTTACAATCTTTTTGTTCCTGGCATATTCCGTCAGGTACATGGCAGCGCCGACTCCTAAAGGGAGTACTATAAGAAGCGTTGCCAGTATGATGTAAATCGTATTCAAAATATCGGGCAGGATGCCGATTTCATCTGTAAGGTAGCTGGGCTTTGTGGTGAGGAATTTCCAGGTAATGTGGGGGAATCCCTTAAAGAGCACATAGATAATCAGGAAAAGAACCAGCGCACAGGTGAAAAGCACGGAAATCCACATGAGGGCTTTCATGATGCCGATATAGATTTTTCTGCTTGTGGAAAGAGAGTTTTTCTTCATAGAAATCTCCGGACCTTTCTGTTTTCTGCCTGTCGGGAAAGACAGGCATTTGGTTAGTCTTTTTTCCGTTTTAGGAAAAAGTTTAAGGTTGCGTTAATCAGCATAATAAAGAAGAACAATACCAGAGCGATGGAGAACAGTGCCTGTCTCTGCAGACCGGAGGAGTAGGACATTTCGCTGGCTACCGCGGTTGTTAAGAAACGGACGCTCTGGAAAAGGGAAGGCATATTGGGTACGTTGCCGGATACCATCATGACCGCCATGGCTTCGCCGATGGCACGGCCAACACCTAAAACGATGGCTGCGGCAATACCGCTTTTTGCTGCCGGAACGGATACCTTGAAGTAGGTTTCCACCGGTGTGGCTCCCAATGCAAGAGAAGCCTCTTCGTATTCTTTCGGTACGGCGTCCAGGGCATTTAGAGAAACCTTGATGATGGACGGCAGTACCATGATTGCCAGTACAACGATGGCAGCAAGGAGGCTGGCACCGTCGGGAATATGAAATATATTACGGATGGCAGGAACCAGAATCAGCATACCTACCAGACCATATACAATGGAAGGAATTCCGGCTAACAGACTGACAGCGGTTTCTACAGCGCGGCGCAGATTGTAGGGAGCTATCTTGGAAAGAAACACGGCTGTTAAAAATCCGATAGGGGCTCCCAGTATTACGGCACAGACCGTACCGTAAATACTGGTTAAAATAAAAGGGAGGATGCCGAACTCAGGGGTCGCAGCCGTAGAATGCCATTCTTTTCCGAATAAAAAGGAAATCAGTCCGATTTTGCGGATAGCCGGAACCCCGGCTATCACTAAGTATATGGTAATCAGAAGTACGGATACTACGGTAATCATTCCTAAGATTAGGAAGATACCGGCTACAATTTGTTCAAAAGCTCGTTGTTTTTTCATACAAATCCTCATACCTTTCTTTTGCTTCCAAGAATTTCAGAAACTGTTATTTTGCGGGTACAACACCGGCGCCGGTAATGATGTCGGCAACCTTGTCACTGGTTACATAGTCAAAGAATGCCTGTGCTGCATCGGAGAGCTTTACACCATCCTTGGTTACTAAAACGAAGGGACGCTGGATAGCATAGCTGCCGTCTTTTACGGTTTCTTCGGAAGGAACCACACCGCCGACACTAAGAGCTTTTACGTTGTCCTTTACTGCGGAAAGGGAGGTGTAACCGATGGCATCCGGGTTCTGACTTACGGTTGTGATGACGTCACCGGTAGAAGTAAGCTCCTGACGGTACTGGCATTTTTCAGAGGTTTTGGTAATGGACTCGAAACCGTCTCTGGTACCGCTTCCTGCTTCACGACCGATTACTACGATTTCTGCATCGGCACCGCCGACTTCGCTCCAGTTGGTAATTTCACCGGTGTAAATGGAAGCAATCTGTTCAATGCTTAAGTCATTTACCTGGTTTTCGGGGTTTACGACTACGGCAATACCGTCAAGTGCAAGTACGGTTTCGGTAAGTCCCTGTGCTTTTTCTTCATCCTTTAAGGAACGGCTGGAAAGACCGATGTCGCATCTTCCTTCGGATACGGCTGTGATACCGGAACCGGAACCGGTAGGATTGTAAGTAAACTGGATACCGTCGTTTTCATTCATGAAGGACTCGCCCAGAGCACCGATGACTTTTTCCATGGAAGTGGAACCGTCGGTTGCTACGGTTCCGGAAAGCTTGCTGTTTCCGCATCCGGTTAAGGAGGTTAAAGCAAGGATAGTTGCAACTGCTAAACTGACTACTGTTTTCTTTTTCATAATGTAATTCCTCTTTTCTTTTTTGTGGCGCAATGCCTTTTTTGATTACAAGAAAAGAGTAGCATCGGTTTGTAAAGTCAAAAAGCAGACCGGTGTAAAATCGGTGTAAAGCAGTAAAATACATAAAAAAAACACCCGACTTTACATCGGGCGCCCTTTACTTAACAGGGGACTATGCTACATAACGGTACATAAAGATGAAGTGGCAGATGCTGCCCGCCATGACAAACAGGTGGAAAATTTCATGGGAGCCGAAGTTTGCATGTTTCGCATTAAAGATAGGAAGCTTTAGGGCATAAATGATGCCGCCCACGGTGTAAATAATACCGCCTGCTAAGAGCCAGCAGAAAGCCGGAACGGAAAGCGTATGGATGAGTTCACGGAACACAAAGACGCAGACCCAGCCCATGGCGATATAAATTATGGAAGAAAACCATTTCGGACAGGTAATCCAGAAAGCCTTGATCAGCATGCCGGCAATGGCGATGCTCCATACAACGGTCAGCATGGTGACACCTTCTCTGCCGCCTAAAACAATGAGGCATACCGGTGTGTAAGAACCGGCAATCAGCACGAAAATCATCATGTGGTCAATCTTCCGGAAAATCCGTAAGGGCTTTCCGCTTAAATTTACGGAATGATAAGTGGCACTTGCGCCATATAATAAAACCATGCTGAGCATGAAAATAAGCATTGCGGTAAATGTCCGGCCGCCTGCGGAAACGCCGGCTTTGATAAGCAGGGGGACGGAAGCGAAAAGGGCCATCATACAGCCGATAAAATGAGTAATGGCGCTGCCGGGTTCACGAATAGTAATCTGCATAAAATTTCATTCCTTTCCATAGCCTGAAAATGCAGGCAAATATTTGTATAATAAATCTTTTGCGTGTTGACAGTTACAATACATAGTATTCAATACTACATGTCGTTGAAGAAATACTACTACATGAGTAAGAATATGTCAAGAAGAAAAATTTATGCATAAAAAAAGAGGATGCAACATCCTCTTTCTGTGTCCGGAAAGTTAGTTTACTTCCATAATCTGTAATGTGCAAGCTCTGCAAAGTAAGGTATTCCCGATAATCTGCAAAGCCTGGAGCCTCAGTCTTCTTCCATAATCCACAGTCTACAGGTCCCCGCAAAAGTCCGGAGACTCAGTCTTCTTCGATGACCTGTATTTCGAGGTAATCGAAGGGAATGGTTTCGGTGAAATTGTCCTGGGTAAAGCGGGTTTTGCTGTGGAGCTGGAAATCCCGTACCGTGGAGTCGAGCCAGATGGGGTGACCCAGATCAAATTTTGTGCAGATTTCATCAATGGCATGAAAAATTTTATGGGTGCGGGTATCGGTTCCGGCATCCTCCACAACCATATCGTTTAACATTTTGTTGTTCTTAAAAGTTTTGGCCCATAATCGAAACATAAGATTTCCTTTCTGTATAGCAGGTATCAGAGTCGGGACCTATTGCCCCTGAAATCATCTTAACAGATTATATGGAAGAAAAATATACAGAAAATATTAAAATTTTCATAAATCCTTATACATAATATACAAAAGTAAGAAACGATGTGATATACTAAAAATAGTTTTTATTTTGTAAAAGGAGTATGTAAAATATGGATGTAAGGGAATACCGGGATGACGGAATAGACAGTTGGGAAGAAGTCAATCTGATTTACAATGCGGCGCTCAAGCAGGTGCAGACCAAAATGGAGATTTTAAATGACGAGTTTCAGAGAGTACACCGTTACAATCCCATTGAGCATATCAAGGCGCGTATCAAAAGCTCGGAAAGCATTGTGAAAAAGCTAAAGCGGTACGGCTACGAATCCACCATTGAAAATATGATTACCTATGTGAATGACATTGCGGGTATCCGCATTATCTGCTCATTTACTTCGGATATTTACCGGATTGCGGATATGGTGGCAAACCAGAAGGACATCAAGGTTCTTTCTATTAAGGACTACATTACATATCCCAAGGCAAGCGGCTACAAGAGCTACCACATGATTTTATCCGTGCCGGTCTACCTTTCCGACCGTATCGAGGAAACCAAGGTGGAAATGCAGATACGCACCGTTGCCATGGATTTCTGGGCAAGCTTAGAGCACAAGATGCATTATAAATTTGAAGGGGATGCACCGCAGCATATTAAAGACGAGCTGGTGGAGTGTGCACATATGGTGTCCGACCTGGATGCCCGGATGCTCTCCTTAAATGAGGAAATACTTGCCATGAGTGAGGAGAAGAAATAATAATTTACCGGGATTTTACATCAGACACTGACTGATTTTATCTTCTTGTCTTATGCTTAGTTCAAAAGAAGACAGGAAAGAAGACGGTTGCATGAAGCATTTTATTTTCAATCACACGCCTATGGGCGATTACCAAAGGATACTGCAGCAGGAGCATTACTTCCGGTATTATACGAGAAAAGTACGCAGAACCATCCGGTGGTACGACAAGCTGTTAAATGCCGATAAGTTTCTTGACGTATTGCAGGCACTGGAAAGACGGAAGTAATTTCTAACTGTTACCTCTGCATGCACCCGTTGGGTTTTGTTTTATCTTCTCTGTATTTATATAGAGGTAAATTTGACCCAACAGTCACAAATCCATGACAGAGTCAAAGGATTTACTATACTCTTTGTTATTTTTTTGACTCTAATTGTGCTATTCTATATCAGAGTCAAAGGAAAACGAGCATCATTTCCCATTATTTTGACTTATTAAGGCGAAGTCTTTCACAGAGTCAAACCCAAGGCATCATGGAAAACTGTTTGATTTGACTCTGTGAAGACTTTTTGCTTGTAGAGTCAAAAGCCTTTCAGTTTAACGGTATTCGAGTTTGACTCTACAGCGATGTTTCTCTCTGGAAGTCAAAAGTCTTTCCTTTTAACAATATTCGAGTTTGACTCTGTTGCCTTTTTTTATTATAGAGTCAAATTTTAAGAAATTCTGTCCTCACACATTGAACCGGAGTGACTTTTTTGAATAGGAAACTATTTTCTATCCATAATAATAGTGTAAATATTCTGGAAAGGAAGTAGAACTATGATATTAAAGGAAAAGGAACGTACCACCATTGAAGATTTGCAGACACAGGAGAAAAGCTGCGTGGAAAAATACGGAAAGTATGCCGAGCAGGCAAAGGATCCGGAACTCAAAAGCCTGTTTCAGAACTTGCAGAAAAAGGAACAGGAACATTACGACTCTTTAAGCCAGGTGCTTTCCGGTACTGTGCCCCAATGCAACTGCAACGACTCCGACGGCAAAAATTATGAACCCAAGGCAACCTATTCCGCCATGGAAAATACGGACGACAAGCTGCACGATGCGTTTCTGGCAACCGACTGCATCGGAACGGAAAAGTTAGTATCCGGCGAATACAACACCGACGTGTTCAACTTCGGGGACAGCGGTGTGAGAAAGCTTCTTGCCGATATTCAGGTGGAGGAGCAGAACCATGCGGAAATGCTTTACAAATATAAAACTGTCAACGGTATGAAATAAACCTTTGGGGCTGCGGCAACCGCAAATATTTCAGGCGGAGCTGCAGCCCCTCTTGACTTCTCTTTTCCAATAGGGGTATGATTGTTTTTAGAATAGAACTACAAGGAAGGACATCGTATACAAATGAAGAAAATTTGGAAAACCTCTGTTGTAGTAACTCTTGCAGTAATGGCATTCAGCGGATGCGGAAAAGCAGAAGCCTTTGCCTATAAGCAGTTTGACAACATACAGTTTACCTGTGCTTTGGAGGAGGGCGCAGGACAGGGTATTTCGGTTGGTGGACAAACGGGTATGCGGATACAGGAGGACGGCTCCTTCAGCGCCAGTTATTATGCCATGGATACGGAGGACACGGGAGAGGATTATCAGGGCGGTACCATGTATTACGGCTCCGGCTTCGGGCAAATTGCAGAACCGGTCAGGGTGGATGACCATACTTACAAAGCAAAGGTGGAGAGTATCACTTACTCGGAAGCCGGAGAAGAAAGCCTCCAGGGCGGTATGCGTATGGTATATACAGAGGTTTACGGACTGGAAGAGGCAGAGGAATTTATGATTTATCTGCCCGGAAAAAAGGTGACGCAGCTGCCGGAAGCATACATAGAAGGGGTAAAGGAACAGCTCTGCGATGAAAACGGAAATATGCCGGAAACTCTCCCGTTTTACGGAATTTTCAATGAGTCAACCGAGACGGGCTTTGTCGGAGAGGAGATTGACGATCCGTAAATAGGCGCACCACTCAAGTGTTACTTGCATCAAGTACTGCTTGCTTGGAAAACAAAACATAACCGGTTACGCTGAATGTGTCAGATGACAGGCCGGCTGTTGTCCAATACAGGAAAGAGAGGAAAAGTTATGTTTGAAACAACAAAGGTAGGAAGAAAAATCAAAGAGGCAAGAGTGGAGCAGAATATGACACAGATGAATCTGGCGGACGCCATGGGCGTCAGCTATCAGGCAGTTTCTAACTGGGAAAGAGGTGTTTGAGTTATAATAGGACCAAGTTAGATGAAACCCAGTAAAATCAAGGGGTTATGCCTAATTTAGTCCTTATTTTTATACCATTTTAGCGGTAAAAGATAGGGCAGCGCTGCAATATTAAACCGAAAATCCAAGTCAGTATCATAGATGTCCGCAATCAGTCTGAGAGTGAATCTGTGTGCTTAGATTAGGTACAATTTTATATCAAAAACATTTAGTGAGGACTAAATTAGCACTTGAGATGGAATACTCCATCAGCTGGTTTGGTCCTCTTTTTATTTGAGAGGAGTGGTCGAATGGGCAAGGTGTTAATTTGGTTCGTAATCATTATTAGTACAGTGGTTCTCTACTGTCTTATGAAAGTTAAGGCAGAGAGTGATGAACTGTATGAGGAATTAATGAGAAAGCATTTTTATGGCAGGTCAGATGATATTCCTGCATCTGACAAAACCGAGCACTTGAAAGGGTGTGGGTAATTATATGAAATTTTGCAAAACAATAATGCAGACAATACAGAAAAGGAGTGAAAGGAACATGAATAACAAGTTAGAAGTAATCGGCATTGATCATGGCTGGTCAATGATGAAAACAATCTCTCAGGTATTTGTCACAGGTGTTACCAGCAGCAGGATTCATCTACTATGAACTCCGCTCTGAAAGGAATTGTAGCAGGTGTCATGATGGCTGGTATTTCAACAGTTCTGACATTCTTAGGCTTCTAAGATTGGGGAAATGCATTTTCCCTTTTAGTAAAAGGAAAGAGGTGAACAACAAGTATGGATATTTTTAAGCTTGGAGACAAGATCCTTGCACTTCTTGAGGCAGTGTTTGGGTTTTGGAACAATCAGATATCCCTGGTCTTTGCAATGCTTGGACAGTCACCGGTCAGTTTCAAGGGCGGAGGTCCCTGGGCAGTCATTGAGGGTATTGAGCCGGTCTTTGTAGCGGTCGGCTCATCCCTCGTTGTGCTGTTCTTTGTTATCGGTTTCTGCTCGGAAAGCATAGATGTTAAAGATGAGATGAGGTTTGAATCAATCCTGCGTATGCTTATCCGACTGGGACTTGCAGAATGGTTTGTTGCAAATAATGTCACGATCATGAAAGCATTTTTTACTTCCATAGGAAATCTGGTAGGACTTATATCTGCCGGGACAACGACGCAGCTTGCCATCGACAGTACACAGGCAGACATCATTAAGGGACTTGGATTTGGTGAAAGTCTGGTAATGCTGATACTTACAGCTTTGCTTGCAATCATCATTATTATCTGTGGATTCTTTATCATCTACACAGTGTATTTCAGGTTCTTAAAGATTCTGATTATTGTGCCACTTGGTGCGATTGCCTGCTCCACGATGGCAGGAAACAGAATGGTCAGTCATACAATGGCTACCTATTGCAAATATTTCCTGTCATGCGTATTTGAGGCAGTAACGATGGCACTTGCAATTGTGGTATGTAATGCATTTATCAATGCAGGACTTCCGGCATTTACAGGAAGTTACGCTGACTGGGCACAGACGCTTATTTATTTGTGTGAAATGACATTTACGATAGCAATGACTGTTGGAAGTGTGAAGGGTGCACAGACACTTACAAGCAAGGCATTTGGATTATAGAAGGAGGCAGAAATGGATAATGAAAAGAAACAGGTTACTTATAATTCAAGCATAACCGGAGAAACGCAGGTGACATTTGATATCCAGCAGTATATGAATAACAGGGCAATGTTTATCGGTCTTATGTGTAATGAAGATGGATATGAGGAGCCTTTTGGGGATGTGACTGTGAATTTGTCGGTTGCAGCACCAAATTACTGCGGATATCTGAATGTGAATGACATGCCGGATATTGAAAAGTTTATTACAGACAATGACATTGGAGAGTTTACAGGATTCACGCAAAGGAGCGGTTTCTGTGAATATCCGCTTTATCTGTTCAATGTAGATAAGCTTAGAGAACTGTGTCCGGATGGAATGGATAAGTATGAGGCAAATATCGGAATGACAAGAAAGCCAGAGATAAAGGATTTATCAAGATAGGAGGCAGGGACAATGGTAATCGAAGTAAACAAGGATATTGACCGCTATCAGGAATCGGTTGCAATGGGACTTACTGCAAGGCAGCTTATATTTTCCATTGCAAGCGTAGTGGTTGGTGGCGGTATCGTCCTTCTTCTTTACAAGTATATCGGTCTTACGGGTTCTGCTTATGTGGCAATTCCCTGTGTGGCACCGATTGCACTTGGTGGTTTCTATTCCTTTAATGGGATGAATTTCTACGAGTATATGGGAAAGAAACTGCATTTTATGTTTGGCAACAGGGCGCTTACCTATGTATCAACAGAAGGAGAGCCTGCAATAAAGCAGTTAGAAGCAGAACAGAATGAACAGGTAAAGAAGAAAGGCAGAAAGGCTGAACCGGAGACTGTAACAGCTGATTCGGCTGTAAAGAAGCAGGAGGAGTTTGAAGCGATGAAGAAAAAGACGAGAAATATGCTGCTTGGACTTGTCGCAGTCATTGTGGCGGCAGTAGCAGGCATTGCAGCATATAAGGCAATGCATTAGAAACGAATAGTATCTGACCGCAAGGTCGGGAACACAGCCCGCAGGGTGAAGTTCCCGGCGGGCTTTCATTATAAGAAAGCGAGGTTAGAGACATGGGTTTATTTACAGACGGATTTAAGTTATTAAAGAAGGCGAGTGAGCCTTTGTATAAGACACCTAAATCCATTCAGGAAACCATAGAGATTATGGCGGTGGCTGAAAACGGCATTTTTGAAGTAAGCAAAAATAAGTATTCCAAATGCTACCGCTTTCAGGACATCAATTACACAACAGCAACGGAGGATGAGCAGATCGGCATATTTGAGAGATACTGCAAGTTCTTAAATTCGCTGGACTGTAATTATAAGATTACGATCAACAATAAGAACAAAAACATGGATGAACTCCGTGACAAGGTTCTGATTGCTGAGAAAAACGATGGCTTCAACAATTATAGAAGAATCTACAATGACATCATTGAGGAGAAGATTATTGAGGGCAGACAGGGGATTGAGCAGGAGAGATACCTGACAATCACGATTGAGAGAAAGAACTTCGAGGAGGCAAAGGCACAGTTTGCAACCCTTGAGGCAACGATACACAAGGCTTTCATTGAGCTTGGTGCGGAGATTGTACCACTTAATGGCAATGAGAGACTGAAAGTGCTCTATGACTATTATCATCTTGGAGATGAGGGCAGCTTTGATTTTGATATCAAAAAGGCAAAGAAGGTCGGGGCAGATTTTAGAAATGATCTGTGCAATGGGATGGTGAAATATTTCCCAGACCATTTTGAGGATGAGAGTAAATTCTGCAAGGCACTTTTTATCAAAAAGTATCCGAGCAGTTTGTCAGACAGATTCATCAATGAGATTACTTCCCTTCCGGTTCATTCCATCACGAGCATTGATGTGGTGCCTGTTCCCAAGGATCTGACAACAAAGGTGCTTCAGAAGAAATACCTTGGTATTGAGTCGGATATCATTAAGCAGCAGAGAGTCCGTAATAAGAATAACGATTTTTCTACGGAAATCTCATATGCCAAAAGGACGGAGAAAAAGGAGATTGAGGAAATCATGGATGATGTCCGTGAGAATGACCAGTGCCTTTTCTTTGTGGGAGTAACCATTATTCTTATGGCAGAAAGCAAGAAGGAGCTTGAGAGTGTATGTGAGACAGTAGAGACTATCGGAAAGCGTAACAGCTGCACGATTGACACACACTACTTAAAGCAGAGGGAGGCACTCAACACAGCACTTCCGATTGGTGTAAGACAGGTGGAGACAATGCGTACACTTCTTACCCAGTCACTTGCGGTGCTTATGCCATTTAATGTGCAGGAATTAAATGACAGCACAGGAAACTATTATGGCATCAACCAGATCAGCAAGAATGTGAATATCGGTAACAGAAAGAAGCTCATCAATGGAAATGGCTTTGTATTTGGTGTGCCGGGTTCCGGTAAATCCTTCTTCTGCAAGATGGAAATGGGCAGCGTATTCTTGTCGGGAGATGATGAAATAATCGTTATAGATCCAATGAACGAATACTTTGATATTGCTGAGACTTATGGTGGAACAGTGGTAAATATGTCCACCTACACGGATAACTATGTGAATCCGCTGGAGATGGATGTATGGAGCCTTGATCCGAATGATTCCAAGGGAATGGTAAGAGAAAAGGGCGAGTTCATGCTTGGTCTTTGTGAGCAGTGCATCGGTGACAGCTTAAATTCAAGACAGAAGTCAATCATCGACCGCTGTGTGAGAAAACTGTATATCGACATTGCAAGGAGCAAAGAGAAGTATATCCCGGTAATGAGTGATTTTTACGATATTCTCATGGCACAGCCGGAGGACGAGGCAAAAGACATTGCATTGTCTTTGGAACTTTTTGTAAATGGTTCGCTTAACATCTTCAACCACCAGACAAATGTGGATGTGGATAACAGATTTACAGTCTATGGCATCAGGGACTTAGGTACAGAGCTTAGTCCTATCACAATGCTTGTTATGATGGAGTCCATTCAGAACAGGATTGTTGAGAATGGTAAGCGAGGCAAGGCAACATGGCTCTATATTGATGAGTTCCATGTCCTGCTTAATTCGGAGTATTCTGCAAAATATCTGCAGCAGCTCTGGAAGAAGGTAAGAAAGCAGGGAGGTCTTTGTACCGGTATCACGCAGAATGTTGTCGATCTGTTGCAGAATTACACAGCAACCACAATGCTTGCAAACTCTGAGTTTGTGGCACTCTTGAAGCAGGCAAATACAGACAGTTCAAAGATGGCGGAGGTTATCGGGGTATCAGAGGCACAGCTTCGGTTCGTAACTAATACCGCCTCTGGAATGGGACTTATTAAGTGTGGTTCGGTAGTAATTCCCTTTGATAATCAGATCAGCAAGGATACGGATTTGTACAGGCTGTATAATACCAACATTCATGAGAAGATTGCGGAACAGAAGAAAAAAGAAGCAATGCTGCAGTGATAACAGATGAATTTTTATAGAATCTATAGTATAATCAAGAGGTCGGATGAATGTCCGACCTTGATGATAATAAATTAGATATTCCCTATTTTTAAGAAGAAAGCATATAAGATTCGATATGAAAAATAAATAAGGAAGCAGTTCTAAAATGTATCATTTGTACCGGAGAACATGTGGCTGGATTTTAAGATATGCTTATCGTACACTTTGACGAGAATATGTTGATTGGGGATGCAGCGGACCTGGATGCATTTATGGAAATGTATGGTGTGGAAGCAATTTCCAAGGAATATTTGTAATTATTAGGGAAAAGAAAATTTGAATTTTACGCACTATTAACTTTTGGATATAAAGTGCCGATATTACAGATATAGAAACGGATTTCTGTATCAATTTTCAAGGAGGATGATACCATGATTAGAGCAGCTAATTTAACACAGGTAACAGATTATTATAAGAGCAATACTGTTAGTAAGCAAAATAACACAGAGAAAGCAAAAGATGTGCAGCCCAATGCACAGAAAATAAAATCCAGCGAAGATAAGTTATCTTCTAAGGCACAGAAATATCTGGAAACATTGCGTAAGGATAATGCGGATTTCGATTTTATTATTGCTGATAAAGGCGATGATTTCAGAGGATTAGTAGACCAAAGCGATAAGGAATTTACAGTTGTTTTTTCAAGTGCTGAACTTGAAAGAATGGCATCCGATGAGAAATATGCACGGGAAAAATTGTCTACGGTAAAAACTGCAGTTGAGATGTCAGATAAAATCAATGAACAGTTTGGGTTTGAACGTGCTTGGGGAACGACAGACAATAGTGGAACTGTATTAAATAAGTTAACTATGTCCTTTGATGATGATGGAAAGATGACACTTTTTGCTGATTTGGAGAAGATTACAGAAAAGCAGAAAGAACGGCTTGAAGAATTAAAGGAAAAACGTGCAGAGGAGAAAAAGCAGGAAAAGAAGGATGTAACTGTTAAGCGGACTACAATTCAGGCAAATTCAAAAGAAGAATTACTTGAAAAGATTTCTGAACTGGATTGGAGTAAGATAACAGAAGAAAAGGCAACACAGGGTATGAAGTTTGATATCACTATTTAATCGTAGCATTAACCGGGAATTGGAGGTGTGCTATGATTGCAGGTACAATACGAAACGCTGTGAATCAGATGCAGTTAGTAAATGATTGGGAGCAAAAGAAGGCTACCGGGGATGTTGTAAAGAAGCAAGAGGGTATGACTGTAACAAGTCAGGAAGAAAGCATGATTCAGCATTTCCGAGAGCAACTTGAGCGAGACAAAGAAAGTTCTGCATATAGTCAGATTTATAACAAGATTGCAAGCGGTCAAGAATTAACAGCTTCAGAAGAAGATGCTATTCGTCAGAAAGACCCTAAAGCCTATATGGAATATAAAGCGGCAAGAATGGAACAAGAAGCTTATGAGCGTAGGTTGGAGAGATGTAAGACAAAAGAAGAGGCTCAAAGGCTTCAAGTAAATGAGATGAATGGAAATTTGGCAGAACTAAAAAGTATCGTGAATAATCCAAATATTCCAAAGAGTGAAAAGCTTAAGGAAGCTCAACGTATCATGGCTTCTATTATACATATGATTGTGGTCCGATTACGCAAGCGGGAAGTTATAGATTTAATACAACTTTCAGGTCAACAAACTTCCCTAATACTACACGTTCCTTTTCAACGGTATTCACGTTTAGTGCAAACTAATATATGTTAATTCATATAAATAACATATTATAATGCGAATGGAGGTGGTTAAATGCGTATTGGTTCGGGAGTGCAGAGTGTATCTGAATTATTTGGAAAGCGACAAAACAATAGCAAAACATCTGTTAACGGAAATGAGGCATTTCCTCAGACATCAATGAAAGTGTATTTAAAGACGGATGATATGTTGTTTTCAGGCGGAAATGGAACCGGTCTTTCGTTTTATATTAAGTATGCAGAAGAGTCAACAGATGATAATCCTGTAGTGATAGCCAAAGGGATTGATGAAAATGGAAAAGAATTTGAAGAAAAGATTAATATTAACGATATTGATTTGAGAAATGCTTCTTATGTCGAAATGAGTGCTTTGGAGGCATATTATGATGTTGATAGGGGTAATAGTCTCAGCTCTTTTCCACAAGAAACTGGTCACATGGGATTAAATGAAAGATGTGACCTTATATCCAGCTTTGAAAAGGTTATTCAGGATATGAACAAATTAGGAAAGTATGATTTGCAGATGTTTTATATGCGAAATATGAATACTTATCTAAATCTGGAAAGACAGAAAAAAGCATAAAGTTGTTTATAGATTCCTGTTGGAATGAAAATTTATACGATGTTAATTTGAAAGGAGATTTTAAAATGAAGAAAGTAAAAAGTTTAAAGGCGTTGGTGTTGAGTTTGATGTTATGTTTGGCAATGGGAACAACTGCGTTTGCAAGTGAAGTATCCACTCAGGGACAGGCTGCCCCTAATGCAAATAAGGCAGTAGAAGTAAGCGATTGTGGCGATTTGGACGTAGTACCTGCTTATGATGACGCCGTTGCTCTTGCAGATACGATTCAGTATGATGCAAATAGAACCATTACAAGAAGCAATTCCAGAAGCGGTGTATTCAACGGAAATTATTATTACACCATTAATAACTCAAGCGTTACAAAGTTGTGCTTAAATGTTTATATGCCTAATGAAAGTGGAACAGATTATCTTCAGGGAACAATTACTCTTGTAGGAAATGACGGAACAAGTGCACCGGTACAAATTGCTAACTATTCAGGAGATTCATGGACACTGACATTTACAGGTGTTAAGGTAGGCGTTAGATACCATTTCCATTATGAGTTGTATTCTGTTGGGTCTTCGCAGGTAGGCTATATTGCTTCTGCTGCTTATGCACAATAATAGCTGCTTGAATATGGGATATTAAGCAAGCGCAACAGAATATTTTCATTGTATGTTGCATTTTATAGCAATCTGGCATAAAGTGCAACATACTATAATAAGAAAATTAGATTATATTGCTGCTGGAGGGATTATAAATATGGTAAATATGGTAAATACCGCTGTAAATAACAATATTTACGCAGGAAGAAAATCAGGTTCAAAATATAACCAATCAAAGGCTTTTCAACAAAAGGAAGTGTTAGAGACACCGGATGTTGCAGCAGTTAACAAATATGCAAATGTTCAAGAAATTTATGAGGCACTAAAGTGTAACGTGTCATGTAGAGGATATGAACAGGGGCAGGATGAAATTGCTGAGAAAGAAATTCAAAATGATGAACCAGAAATAAGCAATGATTCCAGTGAAAAAATGACAGTATGGTATCAGGGTGTTCCTTTGGAAGAGTGGGCATTAACTGATCCTAAATACACGGATTCAGAAACGGGAATTTCATGGTATATTAGAGATGGAAAATATCCGTATATGGTAGGTGAGGATGCAGAAAAGTTCCGAAAACTTTGTGAAGAATCCGGGGAGTTTGCGCTAAAGAAATTTGCGGAAATGACGGGATTAATACAGAAATTAGATGACAATACAGTAGCGTATGTGGGTGATAACGGAATTGCAGTTAAATCTAAAGATGGGAAAGAGATGTTTGTGGACACATCAGGCTTATCATATGATATTGTTATGGATATGTTCAGAAATTTGCCTAGAAATGGGAATTTTTTCAGCAATAAGTATTGGTCAGACAATATACAGAAAGCACAGGCTCGGAGCTGATGATACGTTATATTGCAAGAGTGTGTATGCTTGGACTCCGATAGGAGAAAGCAGATTGGTTCTGATTGACAGAAGAATCATATGATTTCATCATTAATTTGGCAGGCAATAATATTCAAATTATTGCCTGCTAAATTTTTACCAAAATTCTTCTAATACCGTTTTTAGACTAGGAAATATTGTTGAAAGCGTACTCTCAATATATTCTTTAGAGCAGAACTGTAGCTTTGAAATAGTATCAATGCTGTGTTTTTTACTTGATTTCTGAGTAATTTTTGTTCTGTTGGTCATTTTCTGCAAAAACAGGTCACTTTCTGCATAGGATATTTTCTTTTGCTTTGATTCCTGCTATTCTTAGAATATACAACAGATTGCTCTATATGGCACATTGAATACTGAGGAAAGGAGAAGTAAATATAATTATGAATATGCTTATAGAATGATCTGCATATAACGACAAAATGATATTAAAATAGGGGGTGATTTTGATGAAAGATTTTCATTTGAAGATTTTAGCTATAATAATGATAATTTTTGGCATATTTGGTTTAAGTACGCTTCCGTTTCTTTCCATTATTGTCCAATATATTGACTCAATAACTGGATTTAGTTCAGGAAATGGATATCTTACCAATAACATGGATTATCTTTTTAAAAGTCCTCTTATTTATATTGGTGGCTTTTTTGTTTTTAGTATCATTTTGGCAATTATTTATCTGGTTTATAGTTTTTTTAAAGCAAAGCGGGGGTGACTTCTAATGAAAAAAATAATTAGTATGGTTTTAAGTTTTATATTGATTTTGGGGTGCTCGACAACAGCGTTTGCTGCGGAGACTCATAACTATGACACTGAAAATTTGCCTCATGATGGAGCTGATTATTTTGAAACGGAAATTAAAGCTGATGAGGAAAATGAAGAACGCATTTCTGATTTTGTTACCGTATATGGTTATCAATATACCAAGAGAAATAGAATTTGCATTACATATGATTGAACAAATATTAAGAGGACAGGAAGATTATCTGAGTGAATAGACGGGTAGTTATCCTGTCCTTTGTCTATGACTCTTTTGCAAATTTTTCAGCGAGATGGTATATGATTTCTTCAATGGTGGGAGTATCATTTTCACATGGAAAGTCTGTCCAGAAGCGTTGCATTTTTGGATCAGGGCTTTTTAAAGCAATGGAAACTGCCCGCCCAATTTCCTGTTGGACTTCTTCTTTTGTGATTCCTTCTTTTTCGGCAATGATTTCCAAATATTTATCAACAGAGTATGTGTTTTTATCATTCATAGTGTTGTTGTGAATCCTTTCTGAGAAGGGTATTTGCGGTCAAATTGTCAGGTGCTTGAATTGTCCCGGTTGAATACCATAAAAGTAAAACAGATAATCCGTTCTATATTACATAATAACCTTGAGAGCTGTTTTCTATGCAGATTATGGCTATTTTCTATTCTATCATATACATACAGTATGGTGCATACACGCACCATATCATTATAGGACACTCTTGCGTAGAATACAAGGAGGAGGTCTTTGTAATGATAGTATATGACAGGTTATGGATCACACTCAAGAAGAAAAATATTAGCCAGTATGCACTAATTAAAGATTATGGAATAGATAAAGCACAGTTACAGCGATTGCGAAAGAATATGGTCGTAAAAACGGTAATCCTTAACAGATTATGTTCCATACTTGATTGTAAGATAGAGGACATCATGGAGTTTGTGCCGGATGAGGATATTAAGTAAAGAGATATTTCCAAAATGTAATGAGAGTTTGGAAATATCTCTTTTTTAATCCGCAAATATTTATATTCTTGGTATTAAGGTGTACAATATTCCACCTGAAATAGCTGGTTTAGTCACTCTTACAAAAGATTCGCTTACGGTACAATGAATACAGCTTAAGCAAATATATAAGGTGCCGGAAAAGAGTGGAAGGTGTACTACGATATTGTTAATAGTGGAGAAAGAATAAAAGAGTTGCGTGCGGCAAGAAGAATGACAAGACAGCAGCTTGCCGAGCAGATTGGATTGTCAGTGGATGCTCTGCGGAAAATTGAAGCTGGTGTAAATGGAGCAAAAATAGATACGCTGATTAGTATTGCTGAATTGTTTCATATAACGTTGGATTATCTTGTGTGTGGGTGTGAAAGAAAGGCAGAAGTCGATGATCTGCTGGTTGGTCTGAAGGAGAAGGAAGTACAGTTTATCCGGAATATGGTATTAAATGCCGTTGACAATATGAAACTTCTGACAGAATAAAAAAGTCGGATTGCATTTTTGATAATGCAGTCCGGCTTTTTTTATAAGGATTTGGAACAGGTGGGAGTGTTACTCTTAGTTCAAAAGAGTGTCGGTTACTGTAGAAGATGCGTGGTGTCAGTTATACTTTGTTCAGGTTCTGAGAAAAGAACCGTTGAATATTGAAAACAGAATAGGACACGCATATCCCACGAGCTTATATCGCCTTGTCTATGACAGGGTGGCAGAATCCCATTTCGTGCGATGACTATCCTCAGAGCTGTAGCCGATTATGAGAAACGTAACAGCAGGAGCCTTTAAGGATAAGAGCAGAGGGTTGTGCCTACCGGGTTAGCAGCCGGAGGTAATGAGATAATAAGTGCACCTGAATTTCAGCAAAACGCATTTTCAGAGAGTGGCTACTTTCGTAAGTCCAGATGGGCAGGAAACTACGAAGTGATTGTGGCTGGCAAAGGATATGTTACCCGATACGGGGAAGGTTGAGAAACCGGGAAGATAGTATTTTATCTTCCCACACAAACTGATTTATGGTCACCGACAGAAAAGAAATGTTTAGGTGTGATGGTGTGGAGAGTACAGATAAGTCAGCTTATGTGAGGAGATAAAGTGCGCACAGTATCAAATCAATATTATTTATAAGGAGATTTTAAGATGGAAAGAGCAATTATATATTGTGCAAAAACAGGATTAGAGGCTACAGATCATTTTGTGCCGAAGTTGCTTGAAAAGTATTGTAAGGATAATGGCTATGAAATTGTAGCTATGCTTTCAGAGCCTGCTTCTACAGAAGGAGTTTCATTTCCGATGAAATATGCCATTATCGGTTTAAATATGGAAGAAGATGTTAATACAATCATAACACTTTCAAAGGATATGATTGGTGCAACAGATGAGACCGTTATTGATACACTTGGAAAACTCAGCGAATATGATATCTATGTGGAGGATATTAATGGAGAACTTGAAGAGTGTTATGAGATGATGTACAAAGAGCCTGTTCAGGAAAGTGATATAAGAGGGCTGGTGCTTGATACGGTATCAAAGTTCTATCATAACATCAGGGACGGCAGATAGGAGGCAATATGCAGGATTCCAAAGAAAAGCAGTGTCTGATATTTGTAAGGAATAATGCAAATGATACAGCTGACCGTATCGAGGCATATGCAAAAAAGTCCGGCATGGAAGTTGTTGAGACAGTTTTCAATACAGATAAAAAAGCGGTTGAACGATTAAGATATTATATTGAAAGAGATGCCATTATCTGTGTGCTGGTAAGAGATGTGGTAGACATTTCAATGGAACTTAATGAGATTAAAGCTGTAATGACACTTGCAGCGGAACATGGAATCAGTATTAATGCAGAGAGCAGGGGCTATGAACCTGCTCTCATTTCTTTTGAATGATATGACAGAAGAAAATAGAAAATTAAAACTGATTATATTTCCGGGCGAAACAGTAGTGATTGCAACACTTGAAAAGAAGGTGAAGAGCCTCAGCAGTAAAAAGATGATGTTGTATTCTGATTATAAGGATGACAAGCTCTCAAGAGAAGAGTATGTCAAGCGTTCAAAGGCGATGGTGGAGCAGATTGATGAATTGCATCAGGAAATCGAACAGCTTAAAACAGAAATACCGCCAGAAGATAATTCTTCTAGTAAGTTTGAGACACAGTTAGAAAGTATCATCAATATGGAATCTTTTGACAGAGAGAAAATCCAGAAGATAATCAAAAAAGTGATTATCAATGGAGAGGACAATATAGAGATTGTATGGAATACAGATGATCCATTTTTCAAGTAAGATGGATGGTTACAGAGTTTGGAGTGCCGAGAAAATGTGGCACTCCTTTCTTCTGCAAGCATAAATATTGCTTTCAATATACTGCAATAGCAGGTATAATGGGAAGTGATATTTGAGGGTACAAAAAAATCAATTTTTTTTGGTCTGGGGTTGACACGAGCAGGCAATTCCATGCCGGATATATCCAAACTGTCAGAGCTGTGCGACATCCTGCACATTCGTATGGAAGAACTTTTAGGCGAAGAAAGCAGGGCTATAGAGGCGGCTAAAAAATTTGCGGAAAACAGGGATGTGGAAGTTACCATTTCCGAACTGGCAGAGGTTGCGCCCCTTGTAACCCCGGACAGAATGGAAAAAGTAATCAGGAAAAAAACGGAACAGACAGAAGAGAATGGAAAACCCAGAATTTCCATTTCCCAGTTGATAGGACTGGCTCCCTTTTTAGGGGATGAAGATCTGGACATGCTGGCAGAAAGCGTGGAAGAGGAAAATTTAAGCAAATTCTGCGGTCTTGCTCCGTTTTTAAGTGAGAAATCTTTGGATAAAATTGTGGACAGGTATCTTGGTTCTGCGAATGCGGAGGGTATGGATGCGGCAGTATGCGGATTGGCTCCGTTCCTAAGCGAAGAGTCTTTGGATAAAATTGTGGAAAAAAGTCTGGAGTCCGGAAACAGTATGGGAACCGTAACGGGTCTGGCTCCGTTCCTTGCCCAGAAGACGATTCACAAAGTTGCGGAGCATCTGGTAAAACAGGGACGATTCGCGGAACTGATGGGGATTGCCCCCTTCCTGGATGGGGACATCTTAAAGACGGTTTATCCAAAATAAAGGAGAAAAGTTTTTATGAAGAAATCAATTGGTTTTTCGATTGCGGCGATTATTCTTACGGTCCTGTATGGGATGCTGTGTGTAGGCATTTTTACAAACACCGGGCTGGTTTATAACCTCTATGGAGTAGTTATTCAGGATTGGCATGCGGATGCGTCCGTTTACATAAGCCTGTATGTGCAGACATTCCTGAACGCGGCTCTGGTACTTCTGTTTGCGGTGGGAGCGCTGCTTGGCAATTCCGGCACGGAGAATAATACCAAAGAGCTGATACTTCTTGTGTTTGCCGTGATATTCCAGTGCCTGCTGCCGGTGTGCAATACATTGGGAGGAAGCTATGAAACGGTTGTTATTGCCAGAAGGTACGGAGCTGCAAGCCTTGCTGCTTACAGCGCTATGAAAAACCTGCTGGGTCTGGCGGGAATTCTTCTGACTATAGCCAATGCCATGGCATTGTTACAGATAGGAATCAATTACGGAAGAAAGAAGAAAAACCAATGAAGATTTCGGTAAGAGCTTATGAAGAAAAAGATTTACCCGAAATGATAAGAATTTGGAATGAAGTGGTGGCAGACGGGGTAGCCTTTCCGCAGGAAGAACTTCTGAATGCAAAAACGGGAAAAGAATTTTTTGCCGGACAGACCTACAGCGCCGTGGCAGAGGATACGGAAACCGGAAAAGTGTACGGTCTTTACATCCTGCATCCCAACAACGTGGGACGCTGCGGTCATATCTGCAACGCCAGCTATGCGGTAAGCCGGGACAGCAGAGGATTGCACATCGGTGAAAAGCTGGTATCGGACTGTTTGGTACAGGGCAAAGCCCACGGCTACGGCGTGCTGCAGTTCAATGCGGTTGTGGCAAGCAATGTGCATGCCAGACATCTGTATGAACGGCTGGGCTTTGTACAGCTTGGTGTCATTCCGAAGGGCTTCCGCATGAAGGACGGCAGCTATGAAGATATCTGTCCCTATTATCATGAATTGTAAACGGTACGGTCGGGAGTTGTAAAGGCAGGATGAAAAATGCCCGGTATTTGCGGCCTGCGGAAAGGAACGGCAAGAATTATGGAAAAACTTCTGCTTATTCACAGCACGAAAGAAATACAACTGCAGGTGAAGAACGTGGCGTCCCGCCTGAAACTCGCGCTGGATATTATCCCGGAGGAATATTGCGGCTGCCGTCTTAAGGAGCTGGCGGCAGGTAAATATGCACAAAACCCGCCGGATACTGTAGCTTCCGATAGCATTGTGGCAGAGGGCACCATACTTTCCGATAGCACTGTGGCAGAGGGCACCATACCTTCCGGCAATGCTGCAGCAGAGGGCACCGTTCCGGCACCGGCTGCACAAACACGGCCAAGCTGTCTTGTCCTGTGCGGTCTCCGGGACAAGCGTCTGGACAAGGTGCTGTTTGAATTAAGGAGAGCGGACATTCCGATAGATTATAAGGCAGTTTTAACACCGTCTAACCAGGAGTGGACGGTGCCGGAGCTTATGAAAGAACTGCAGAGAGAAAGACAGGCTGTGGGAAGATAAGCCTGTCTTTCCTTTTTGGGGCAGATGCCCTCTAAAACCCTTTAAAATGAGGAGTGCCCCGATACATCTCTACATCGGGGCTATTATGAAAAAAATTATCTCAAATCGTTTCTTAAGATGGTTTTAGTATAGCAATTATTTATGAACAAACTATGAACAAGATGTAAATAAAAGGTAAATGTTACAAAGAAACGAAAAAACGAAAATAATTTATATACAAGTTGCACAAAAAAGTGCTTTTTATTGTTTTTTCGATGAAGAGATGATAAAATAGGTATATTATATGTGGTGAAAATTACCCTATTACTCCGGGAGGAAGAAATATGGATACCTTTATTGATAAATTGGCACAAAAGCTGACAGCACAGGAGATGATAAATGCCAACTCGGCAGCCGATGCGGCAGAGCTTACCATGCTGCGGGAGCAGATGGCGGAATATGAGGATCTGCTGAAGGACATTCAGGAGGAAAACGAAAAGGGAAAGGACAGCACGGCACGCATGGAAAAAAGTGCGGCGGCGATTGACCAGAGCACGGCGGGACTGACCCAGAGCGCATCCCTGATGGAAGAGCAGGTTGCGCAGGTAAAGGAACAGATTGGCAGAATGAGCGCCGGTGCAGACCGTCTGGAAGAGGAAATCAGACGTCTTTCCGAAACGAGCGGCAGCAGCGCTTCCTTTGAAGAAGAAGTCACCAAACTGAATATGGGCATGACAAGTCTCGGCGACAGCATCAACCGTCTGAACGAGAGCGCTACCAATATCAGTGACGGTGTTATCGGCTTAAGCGAAGGCACCTTCCATTTAGGAGAGGGACTTTCCCAGATGGACAAAGGCTTAGAACGCTTAAATGAAAGCAATACCCGCTTAGAGCAGGTTGTGGAACGCAACGAAAAGAGCGTATCCATGGCGGCACAGACCGTGGTACGCGCCGAGCAGAGCGTTACCAAGGCAGAACAGGGCGCCGCAAAGACGGACGAGCTCATCCGCACCGCCATGGCAAAGATTGAGCAGATGCAGGCAGGAAACGGCAATACGGAAGAAGTAAAGGCACTGCTTGCCGAATTACAGAAGGTACAGAACGACCAGTTTGCACAGCTTACCGATCACGTACACAAGGAAAACGTAAAGGTATACCGCAATGTGCAGGCGGTTGTTATTGACGAAAACGACAAACAGAATGAGAACAGCGGAAAGAGCTTTGGTTACCTGTCCGTAAGAACCAACGCCATTCTGGTAGTATCCCTGGTATCTTTGCTGGCATCTTGTGCCGGACTGGTATTCCAGATTTTAGTATACCTTCACATTCTGTAAATACATATTTTATAAGCGTCTGGCAAAAACAGTTTATTACATATCCATAAACACGGAGGCAGCATGAGCAAACAAATCTGGAAACCCGGCAATATGCTTTATCCCTTACCGGTTGTTATGGTCAGTGTGGCTGACAAAGAAGGAAAGCAGAATATCATTACGATTGCGTGGACAGGCACCATCTGCAGCGACCCGCCCATGGTTTCCATATCCGTACGGCCGGAGAGATATTCCTATCATATGATAAAAGAAACCGGTGAATTCGTGATAAACCTGACCACGAAGGAGCTGGCTTTTGCCACGGATTACTGCGGCGTGAAAAGCGGCAGGGATGTGGACAAGTTTGCTGCCATGCAGCTGACACCCGTGCGGGGAGAAAAGGTAAAAGCACCGTTAATTGCCGAAAGTCCTGTGAATTTAGAGTGTAAAGTTACCGAAGTGAAGCATTTGGGCACACACGATATGTTTATGGCAGAGGTGGTCTGCGTCCATGCGGATGAAAAATACATGGATGAGCAGAACCGTTTTCATCTGGAAATGGCAGACCCCATTGTATATTCCCACGGCACTTATATGACCACGGGAAAAAAGATTGGTACATTTGGTTACAGTGTAAGGAAAAAGAATTAGTATGAAAATTACCCGGTATCACAAAAGGTTAAAATACACATATATGAAAGTGGCAGGCGGCATACTTGTTGTCGCCGCTCTCTTTTTTCCGTCCTATGTAAAATGGGAAGCTCCTGCGGAGAATATGTTTACCGTTTCCTTAAACGGTGAAGAAGTGGGAGTGGTTGCGGAGAAAGAAACTGCCGAAAAGCTGCTCCAGGAAGCCCGCAAGGAATTAGTTTCCGGCAGGGACGGGCTGGTATTTATGGACGTGGATATGAATTTGCGGGGGCAGGCAGTGCTGGTCGGCAAAATCGATGACGAAGATTCCGTCCGGTCCCGCATGAAACAGGTGCTTGAGCACAACATCAAAGAAACCACACACCGTTCCTATGCCGTGAAAATCAATAATTACATGGTAAACTTAGGAAGCAGGGAGGATGTGCTTTCTCTTTTGCAGCAGGCGGTGGACAAATATGACACGGAAGGACGTTATCAGGTAAATCTGACCCATGCCCAGGGCAGGGAATTCAACGTACTTACCGCACAGATTGAAGACACGGCGGACGAAGAAACAACCGGCCGGGATAGCGGCACCGTACAGGTAAGCGACAAGGGCGGTTTTGAACTGGCAGCAGAAAACATGCTTACGGACACGGAGCCTGCGGGAGAAAAGGATTTCTCCGACTATGAGCTTGGTACGGTGGATATCCGTTTTGCGGAAGAAGTGGAAATTGTGGAAGTGTATCTGGATGACTCACAGCTTACGGATGTAGCGCAGGCGGCGGAAGAGGTCATCAAGGAGCAGGAGGTAAATTCTGTTTACGAAGTGGTTTCCGGCGACACCCTTTCCGAAATTGCCATCAAGACCAACATCCCCATGGAACAGCTGGTTGCCATGAATGACTCCCTGGAGGACACCAATTCTGTAATCCGCGTGGGACAGGAATTGATTATCACAATTCCGGAGCCCGAGCTTTCCGTGGATCATGACGAAGAAATGTACTATGAGGAGATTTACGATGCTCCCGTTCAGTATGTATACAATGACAGCTGGTACACCAATCAGACCAAGACCCTGCAGGAGCCTTCGGCGGGCTTCCGGAAAGTAGTGGCAGTTGTTTCCTATAAGAATGATACCGAAACAAACAGGGAAATACTAAAAGAAGAAGTGGTCATGGAAGCGGTTCCGAAGATTGTGGAAAAAGGAACCAGAATACCGCCTACTTATATCAAGCCTATTTCCGGCGGGCGTCTGACATCAAACTTTGGTAAGAGAAAAGCACCGAAGAAGGGCGCCAGCACCTATCATAAGGGCGTTGACTGGGCAACCCCGAAGGGCACTACGGTTGTAGCATCCTGCGGCGGTACGGTAGCCAAAGCCGGATGGGGCAGCGGCTACGGCTACGTGGTCTACATTAACCATGAAGACGGCAGACAGACCCGTTACGGACACTTAAGCAAGGTTCTGGTAACGGCGGGACAGAAGGTTTCCCAGGGGGATAAGATAGCCTTGAGCGGAAATACCGGCGTAAGTACGGGACCTCATCTGCACTTTGAAATCCTGATAAACGGCAAGCAGGTCAATCCCTTAAACTACCTGAATTAGCCGGGAAAAGTCACGAACACATATTCACGTTTACAAAAACGGTGTATGGATATATAATGTAAGGATAAGAAATCTTGAAATGGATAGAGGTATGAAAATGGAACAATACGCAATCAAAGGCGGTAATCCATTAGTTGGTGAAGTGGAAATCGGCGGTGCCAAAAATGCCGCTCTTCCCATTATAGCTGCGGCCCTTATGTCAGAAGAGACAGTGCATATAGATAATTTGCCCGATGTCAGGGATACCAATGTATTATTGGAAGCTATGCAGAGCATCGGCGTTATGATTAAAAGAGAAGACCGTCACAGAGTGACGATTTATCCTTCCCGGATAAACAATCTGGTAGTGGACGGCGAAGGCGTCCGCCGTATCCGTGCGTCCTACTATTTTATCGGAGCACTGCTTGCCCGTTACAAAAAAGCAGAAGTAGCGCTTCCGGGTGGCTGCGATATCGGCTGCAGAGCCATAGACCAGCATATCAAGGGCTTCCGCGCGCTTGGTGCGGACGTCAACATTGAGTACGGACTGATTAAAGCGGAAGCGGAGCGCTTAAAGGGCAGCCATATTTACATGGATGTGGTTTCTGTAGGCGCCACCATTAACATCATGATGGTAGCGGCACTGGCAGAAGGTCAGACGATTATTGAAAATGCAGCAAAGGAGCCTCACGTAGTAGACCTTGCCAATTTCTTAAACAGCATGGGTGCCAACATCAAGGGCGCCGGTACGGATGTTATCCGTATCAAGGGTGTTTCCCACCTGCACGGTACCGATTATGCAATTATTCCCGACCAGATTGAAGCCGGAACCTTTATGTTTGCGGCAGCAGTCACCAAGGGAGATGTTACTGTAAAAAATGTTATTCCGAAGCATTTGGAGTCCATTACCGCAAAGCTTTTGGAAATCGGCTGTGAAATCGAGGAGTCCGATGATGCGGTGCGTGTTGTGGCGGCAAAACCGTTACGACATACACAGGTAAAGACACTTCCTTACCCCGGTTTTCCCACGGATATGCAGCCCCAGATTACGGTGGCGCTGGCATTGTCCCAGGGTACCAGTATCGTAACCGAAAGCATCTTTGAGAACCGCTTTAAATATGTGGATGAACTGACACGCATGGGCGCCAACATCAAAGTAGAAGGCAATACCGCTATCGTGGATGGCGTAAGCAAATATACCGGAGCCAAGATTTCGGCTCCCGACCTCCGTGCAGGTGCGGCACTTGTGCTGGCGGCACTGGCAGCGGACGGTTATTCCGTTGTGGAGGATATTCACTATATCCAGCGCGGATACGAGGATTTCCATTTGAAACTGCAGTCTCTGGGCGCACAGATTGACAAAGTGGATTCCGAAAGAGAATTACAGAAATTCAAGCTTAAAATAGGCTGATGCCGGGAGAAACCCGTATACAGAACGCAAAAGAAAAGGAGACTAAAATGGAACAGGAAAAGTTATTGTTTACTTCCGAGTCTGTTACAGAAGGACATCCCGACAAAATGTGCGATGCCATTTCTGATGCAATTTTGGACGCTCTCATGGAGCAGGATCCTATGAGCCGTGTTGCCTGCGAAACAGCAAGCTGCACCGGTTTCGTACTCGTTACCGGAGAAATCACCACAGAAGCTTATGTGGATATTCAGAAAATCGTAAGAGAAACCGTAAAAGAAATCGGTTATGACAAATCCGAATACGGCTTCGACGGCAATACCTGTGCCGTTATGGTAGCTATTGACGAACAGTCCCCCGATATTGCCATGGGTGTTGACAAATCCTTAGAGGCAAAGAAGGAAGCGGCTGAAAACAATATGTCCGAAGAAGAGCTGGATGCCATCGGCGCCGGCGACCAGGGTATGATGTTCGGTTATGCCACCAATGAGACAGAGGAATATATGCCTTATCCCATTTATCTGGCACACAAGCTGACCAGGCAGCTGACCAAGGTTCGTAAGGACGGAACCCTTCCTTACCTTCGTCCCGATGGAAAGAGCCAGGTTTCCGTACAGTATGATGAAGCCGGAAAGCCCATCAGGCTGGAAGCGGTTGTACTTTCCACCCAGCACGACCCGGATGTTACCCAGGAACAGATTCACGAAGACATTAAGAAATATGTATTTGACCCCATCCTTCCCAAGGAAATGCTGGATGAGGACACCAAGTACTTCATTAACCCCACCGGACGTTTTGTTATCGGCGGACCTCACGGAGACGCAGGTCTGACAGGAAGAAAGATTATCGTAGACACCTACGGCGGATATGCCCGTCACGGCGGCGGCGCTTTTTCCGGTAAGGACTGCACCAAGGTAGACCGTTCCGCAGCATACGCTGCCCGTTATGTGGCAAAGAACATTGTGGCAGCGGGACTGGCTGACAAGTGCGAAATCCAGTTGTCCTACGCAATCGGTGTGGCACATCCCACCTCCATCCGCGTGGATACCTTCGGCACAGGTAAGCTTTCCAATGCCAAGCTGGTAGAAATTATCCGTGACAATTTTGATTTACGTCCCGCAGGTATTATCAAGATGTTGGATTTGCGCCGTCCTATTTACAAGCAGACCGCTGCTTACGGACATTTCGGACGCAACGACCTTGACCTTCCCTGGGAGAAATTAGACAAAGCAGACGACTTAAAGAAATATTTAGCATGAGAACAGGTGAATTAATAAAACGATTTATTCCTTATTATAAAAGTCACAAAGGAGTGCTGGCGGCAGATTTATTCTGCGCCAGCCTTATTTAGTATATAACAAGGGGGAAAACATGGCATTCACACATTTGCATGTGCATACAGAGTATTCACTGTTAGACGGTTCCAACAAAATAAAAGAATATGTCAAGCGTGTGAAAGAGCTTGGCATGGACAGTGCGGCAATCACCGACCACGGCGTTATGTACGGTGTCATTGATTTTTACCGTGCGGCAAGAGAAGCCGGCATCAAGCCGATTCTGGGCTGCGAGGTCTATGTGGCGCCCAATTCCCGCTTTGACAAGGAGCTTACCGGCGGCGAGGACCGGTATTACCATCTGGTGCTTTTAGCGGAAAACAATACAGGCTATGCCAACCTGATGAAAATTGTCAGCCGCGGTTTTACGGAAGGCTATTATTATAAGCCCCGTGTGGATATGGAGGTTTTGCAGACCTATCACGAGGGCATCATTGCTCTTTCCGCCTGTCTGGCGGGCGAGGTGCAGCGCTACATTGTAAAAGGACTGCATGAGGAAGCGAAAAAAGCGGCGTTAAAATATGAAGCATGTTTCGGAAAGGGCAATTTCTTTCTGGAAATGCAGGATCACGGCATCCCGGAACAGAAGCTGGTCAACACGGAGCTTTTGAAATTAAGCAAGGAAACCGGCATTGAACTGGTGGTCACCAACGATGTGCACTATACCTATAAGGAAGATGTGGACTCCCATGATATACTGCTCTGTCTGCAGACCGGTAAAAAGCTGGCGGATGAGGACAGAATGCGCTATGTGGGCGGTCAGTACTATGTCAAAAGCGAAGAGGAAATGAAGGCGCTTTTCCCCTATGCGTGGGAAGCGGTGGAAAACACCCAGAGAATAGCGGACCGCTGCCATGTGGAAATTGAGTTCGGCGTTACGAAGCTGCCGAAATTTGAAGTGCCGGAAGGCTATGACTCCTGGACCTACTTAAATAAACTCTGTAGCGATGGGTTAGCGGAACGTTACGGCGATGAGCATGCACCTGCGGGCAGCACCGGTCAGACCTTACGGGAACGGCTGGACTATGAGCTGAATGTCATCCGTACCATGGGCTATGTGGATTACTTCCTGATTGTGTGGGATTTTATCAATTATGCCAAGGAACACGGTATCCCCGTGGGACCGGGACGAGGCTCCGCGGCGGGAAGTATTGTGGCATACTGCCTGAAAATCACCAATATCGACCCCATCCGCTACCAGCTTTTGTTTGAACGTTTCTTAAACCCGGAGCGTGTGTCCATGCCCGATATCGACGTGGATTTCTGCTTTGAAAGAAGGCAGGAGGTCATTGACTATGTGGGCAGGAAGTACGGTGCGGACAAGGTAGTGCAGATAGTTACTTTCGGTACCATGGCGGCAAGAGGCGTTATCAGGGATGTGGGCCGTGTTATGGACATGCCCTATGCGTTTGTGGACTCCATTGCGAAAATGATTCCCAATGAATTAAACATTACCATTGATAAAGCGCTGGATATGAACCCGGAATTCAAGAGCTTATACAGCTCGGACGACAGGGTGCATCATCTGATCGATATGTGCAAACGTCTGGAAGGTCTGCCGAGAAATACATCCATGCATGCGGCGGGCGTGGTTATCTGCCAGAAATCGGCGGACGAATTTGTGCCCTTATCCCGCGGATCGGACGGTTCCATTGTCACCCAGTTTACCATGACGACACTGGAAGAACTGGGACTCTTGAAAATGGACTTTTTAGGGCTTCGTACCCTGACCGTTATCCAGAATGCCGTGAATATGATTGAAAAGGACACCGGCGTACATATTGACGTGGACCATATTGATTATGACGATAAAAAAGTACTGGAATCCTTGGGAACCGGCAAAACGGACGGTGTGTTCCAGTTGGAAAGTACGGGCATGAAGAACTTCATGAAGGAGCTTCGCCCCCAGAGCTTAGAGGACGTTATCGCGGGTATTTCCCTGTACCGTCCCGGCCCCATGGATTTTATCCCCAAGTATATCCGGGGCAAAAACAATCCGGACAGCATCACCTACGCCTGCCCGCAGTTAGAGCCTATTTTGGCGCCGACCTACGGCTGTATTGTCTACCAGGAGCAGGTTATGCAGATTGTGCGTGACTTAGGCGGTTACACACTCGGACGAAGCGACCTGGTAAGACGTGCCATGAGTAAGAAAAAACAGGCGGTCATGGAAAAAGAACGCGCCAACTTCGTTTACGGCAATGAGGAAGAGAGCGTTCCCGGCTGCGTTTCTCGCGGCATTGACGAAAAGACGGCATCCGGTATTTACGACACCATGATGGATTTCGCCAAGTATGCGTTCAATAAGTCCCATGCGGCATGCTATGCGGTGGTGGCATACCAGACGGCGTACCTGAAATATTATTACCCGGTGGAATTTATGGCGGCGCTGATGACCTCTGTTATCGACAACCCCAAAAAGGTGGCGGAATACATTTTGGTCTGCCGTAACATGGGCATTGAAATCCTGCCTCCCGATATTAACGAAGGCGAAAGCGGATTTTCCGTATCCGGCAGTTCTATCCGCTATGCCCTGACAGCTATCAAGAGTGTGGGCAGACCGGTCATTACGGCTGTGGTGGAGGAACGGAAGGAACGCGGGCCTTTCCTTAATCTGCAGGATTTTGTGAACCGCATTACCGATAAGGATGTGAACAAGCGTGCTGTAGAAAGCTTTATCAAGGCAGGTGCCCTGGACGGACTCGGCGGCACCAGAAAGCAGTTTATGTCCGTTTTCTCCCAGGTAATGGACAGGACCCAGAAGGACAGGAAAAACAATATGGCAGGCCAGCTTTCCTTATTTGATATTGTGGAGGAAGAGGAGAAGGAAGGTCTTGCCCTGAAGCTGCCGGATGTGGGAGAGTACCCCAAGGAAATGAAGCTTGCCTTTGAAAAAGAAGTGCTGGGCATCTATGTCAGCGGCCATCCGCTGGAGGAGTATGAGGCGGCGTGGCGAAAGAAAATCAGCAATACCACTGCGGATTTTGCCTATGACGAGGAAGTGCAGGGCGTGCGGGTAAAGGACGGAGCCAAGGCGGTTATCGGCGGACTCATTGCCGGCAAGACCATTAAATATACGAAGGACAACAAGATTATGGCATTCCTTACCATAGAGGATCTGGTGGGAACGGTGGAAGTGATTGTGTTCCCCAAGACCTACGAGCAGAGCGCTTCCTTCCTGACGGAGGATGCCAAGGTGTTTGTGCAGGGCCGCATTTCCGTGGAGGAAGACAAGGACGGAAAGCTGATCTGCGAAAAGATAGTGCCGTTTACTGAGCTTAAGAAGAAAGTATGGATTAAGTTCCCCGATATGGAGGCATACAAAGCAGCGGAGGAGGGACTCATGGACACGTTAAGGGAGTCCGAAGGAAAAGACGGTATCGTAATTTACATTGAAAACCCGAAGGCGAAAAAAGAACTGCCGCCCAACCAGAACGTAGAGGCGGATGAAAGCCTTGTAAACCGCCTGCAGGAGCGGTTTGGAAGGGAAAATGTCACAGTAACGGTTTCCTGATTGGAAAGAAGCAGTTTTCAAGATATAATGTGAAAAATATATCAAAAAAATCATTGAAAATTGCAAGGAAAAGGGTTAAAATAGAGGAAATTGTTTAGATGAGCAACTGTTTAGGAGGAATAAAATTATGGCAGACCAGATGAAGACAATTGCCGTATTGACCAGCGGTGGAGATGCACCCGGAATGAACGCAGCAATTCGTGCTGTTGTCCGTACCGCTATTGCAAAAGGACTTACTGTAAAAGGTATTGAAAGAGGCTATGCAGGTCTTTTAAATGAAGAGATTATAGATATGGATGCGAAGAGCGTATCCGATATTATCCAGAGAGGCGGTACTATTTTAGGAACCGCAAGATGTCTGGAATTCAAGAACCCCGAAATACAGAAGGTCGGAGCGGATATCTGCAGAAAGCATGGTATCGACGGCCTGGTTGTTATCGGCGGCGACGGTTCCTACCGCGGTGCGCAGGCACTGACCAGAAACGGCATCAACGCAATCGGACTTCCCGGTACCATCGACCTCGATATTGCATGTACCGATTACACCATCGGCTTCGATACCGCAGTCAATACCGCTATGGAAGCGATTGACAAGGTAAGGGATACGTCTACTTCCCATGAGAGATGCAGCATCATCGAAGTTATGGGACGTAACGCAGGCTACATTGCTCTGTGGTGTGGTATTGCAGACGGCGCAGAAGATATTCTGCTTCCCGAAAAATACGATTACAACGAACAGGCAATTATCGATAACATTATCCAGAAAAAGAAAATGGGTAAGAAGCACTACATCATCGTAAACGCAGAAGGTGTCGGCGATTCCATGGAAATGGCCAAGAGAATTGAAGCGGCAACCGGTATTGAAACCAGAGCTACTATCTTAGGACATATCCAGAGAGGCGGCAGCCCGACCTGTAAGGACCGCTACTATGCATCCATCATGGGCGCATACGCAGTAGACCTTCTGATTGAAGGCAAGTCCAACCGTGTAGTCGGCTATAAGAACGGCGAGTTTGTAGATTATGACATTGAAGAAGCACTGGCAATGAATAAGAGCATTCCGGAGTATTCTTACGAAATCAGCAGACTGTTATCCAAATAATAAGGCGAGAGAATGAACTCCCTATGACTGAGAATGTCACAGGGAGTTTTTTACAATCATAGAAGGAAGAAGGTGACGGCATGATTACAAGCACGTCAAATCCGCGTGTCCGCCAGCTCGTGCTCTGGCAGGAAAAAGCGAAAAAGAGGCGTGAGGACAATGTTTTTTTAGCAGAAGGCATCAAGATGCTAAGAGAGGCGCCGAGGGACTGGATAAAGGAAGTCTACCTGACGGAAGAAGTACTGCAGCGCCTGAGGAAAGAGGACGGAGAGGTCCTTACAAAAATAGAGAATACCGGCTACGAACTTTTAAGCAACGAGGTTATGAAAAAGGTTTCCGATACGCAGACCCCACAGGGGGCACTGGTGGTATTGAACCGTCCGTCGTACACGCTGGAGGATATTGCCGGAAACGGAGAGGGCACCTTCATGGTGCTGGAAAACCTGCAGGACCCCGGCAACCTGGGCACCATTATCCGGACGGGAGAGGGTGCCGGTATACGGGGCGTCATCATGTCGCAGGACACGGTGGACATCTATAATCCCAAGACCATCAGAGCCACCATGGGGTCCGTTTACAGAGTTCCTTTTATATATGTAGAAACTCTTTCAAATAGCATATGTTATCTAAAAGAAAAGGGCGTCCGGACCTATGCGGCACACCTGAAGGGCACAAAGCAGTACTATGAATTTTCCTATACGGGCGGTACGGCTTTCCTGATAGGAAATGAAGGCAACGGTCTGAAAAAAGAGACTGCGGACTTGGCGGACGAATATCTGCGTATTCCCATGGAAGGACAGGTAGAGTCCTTAAATGCCGCAATTGCCGCTACGATTTTAATGTATGAAGCGTACCGGCAGAGAAGGCAGTAAAGACCACAGACTATGAATGCATTAAAAATTAAATCATAATTTAATATATAGAAAGGATGGTAAATTATTTATGATCGGATTTATTGGACTGGGCAATATGGCTTCGGCTATTATTGGCGGATTACTGAAGAAAAAACTGGTGTTATCTAATGAAATACTGGGTACGGACAAGCTGCCAGAGGCGGTGGAACGATGCAAAAAGGAATACGGCATTGAAACAGCTTCTACCAATACAGAGGTGGCATCCGCAGCGGATGTGCTGTTTTTAGCGGTAAAGCCGCAGTTTTTTCCGGAGGTCATTGCGGAAATCAAAGATGCAGTCAGAGAGGACACCGTGGTAGTCAGCATTGCGGCAGGCAAGACCATGGCATCCATTGAAGAACTGTTCGGAAGAAAAATTAAACTGGTACGCTGCATGCCCAACACACCGGCGCTGGTACTGGAAGGCTGCACCGCTGTGGTGCAGGGCGAACTGGTATCCGACGGCGAAATGGAATATGTAAAAGAACTTCTGAAAGCATTCGGCACCGTCAGTGAAGTACAGGAAAAAATGATTGATATTGTAGTAGGCATCAGCGGCAGCTCCCCCGCCTATGTATTTATGTTTATCGAATCCATGGCGGATGCGGCTGTCCTTGCCGGCATGCCCAGAAAGCAGGCATACGAAATGTCGGCCCAGGCGGTGCTCGGCAGTGCAAAACTGCTTCTGGAAACGGGAAAACATCCCGGTGAACTGAAGGACATGGTATGCTCTCCGGCAGGGACCACCATTGAAGCTGTAAAAGTATTGGAAGAAATGGGCTTCCGCGCAACCGTTATTGATGCGGTGGATGCCTGCATTGAAAAGTCCAGAAATATGTAAACTTGACAAAATTTCAAACCTCTGCTAATATATCATCCGTGATTGCGTAACATTTCTGTAATAAATGTAATAAAATTGGTATATATTATGTTGGAGGTAACGAAAATGGCAATAAGCAAAAAGCTCCTTACAGTGCTTGCCGGTCTTGTTCTTATGACCGTCCTGCTGCTGCAATGTGATCTGGATGCACAAGCTGCTAACCATAATTACCTGAGTGATTACACCGGAGGTGCCGCAGCAGTATTAGATGCCAGGTCTACCAATACATCAAAGGTATTGAACGCAACAGCAAAGGAATTAAACTTAGACCTTGACAGCCTGAGCCGGGAAGAAGAATCTACTCTGGTCATGGCAAATGTCACCAGTGCACTGAATGTAAGGACAGAACCCGCAACAGATGCTGAGAAAGCCGGAAAGCTTTACAAGGACTGCGGCGGTAAAATTTTGGAACGTAAGGACGGCTGGACCAAAATCCAGTCGGGCGACTTAATCGGCTGGGCCAGCGACGAATATCTTCTCTTCGGGGAGGATGCGGAAAGTCTGGCAGCGGATGTGGGTGTCACGGTAGCCCATATCGACGACGGTCTGATGGTCAGAACAAAGCCCGGTACGGATGCCGATATTTACGGCGTGCTTCCCAAGGGCGATGAAGTAGAGGTATTGAGCGTGGGCGATGACGGCTGGGCCTGCATCGACTACGAAGGAGAGGATGGCTATGTCTCCACCGATTATATTACCATCGAGTTCAAAATCGATGAGGGCGAGACCATGGAAGCCATCAAGGAAAGACAGGCAGCGGAGGCAGAAGCCAAGCGCCATGTCAACTACGGACAGTATACCACGGACGCGGATACCACCCTGCTTTTGGCAGCACTTATCCAGTGCGAAGCGGGCGGCGAGGAGTACGAAGGACAGCTTGCAGTCGGTGCGGTTGTTATGAACCGTGTCAGAAGCGGCGCTTATCCCGACACCATCCATGCCGTTATCTATGCATCCGGTCAGTTTACCCCGGCACAGAGCGGTAAGGTAAACCGGGTATTAGAGTCCGGCAAGATTAAACAGAGTTGTATCGATGCGGCAACGGAAGCAATCTCCGGTGTGTCCAATGTAGGCGATCTGACTCACTTCAGAAGAAACAACGGCAGAGCCGGTCTGGTTATCGGCCACCATGTATTCTATTAAGCTATTCAAAACAATTTTTACGGAAATGAGAAAGAAGCATCCGGTCCGCAAAACGGCCGGGTGTTTTCTTTTTCTGAAAATACCGGACATTTACGCACTTTACAAAGATTTTATTGCCCGAAGGATAAAGATGTAGTAAAATAATTGCAAATGCGGAAACTATTCTGCAGAAGGGAGGATGAAGAAATGGATAACATGCTTTTTATCTGGCTGATTGCCCTGATAGTGTTAATCGTGATAGAGCTTGCTACCATGGGGCTTACCACCATCTGGTTTGCACTGGGTGCACTTGTCGCAGCCATCACTGCAGCCCTGCATGCGCCGGTTGTGCTTCAGGTTGTCTTATTCCTGGTAATATCCATTGTGTCTTTTATCTTTACCAGACCTCTGGCTGTCAAGTATTTCAACCGGGACCGCGTCAGGACCAATGTGGAAAGCCTTATCGGCAGACAGGGAGTTGTGATCAGCGAGATTAACAACGTGGAAGGAATCGGTCAGATTCAGGTAGGCGGTCAGGAATGGAGCGCCCGCACGCGGATGGACGGCATGACAGTTCCCGTAGGAACGGTAGTCGTAGTATATGCGGTCAACGGTGTCAAGCTGATAGTAGAACCGAAATAATGCCGGATCGCGGACAGCGGTTTCTACGGCAGGCAGCAAAAAATAAAAAAGGAGAGAATGTATGGAAGTCATTATTATTGTTCTGATTGTACTGATTCTGGCAATTCTGGTATCCTGTATCAAGATTGTACCCCAGGCTCAGGCATATGTAGTAGAAAGACTCGGTGCTTATCAGGGTACCTGGTCGGTAGGTATGCATTTCAAAATGCCCTTTATCGACAGAGTGGCAAGAAGGGTAAACTTAAAGGAGCAGGTAGCGGATTTCCCGCCCCAGCCCGTTATTACCAAGGATAACGCCTCCGTAAGAGTCGATACCGTTGTATTCTACCAGATTACGGACCCGAAGTTGTTTGCATACGGTGTGGAAAATCCCATGATGGCGATTGAAAACCTGACGGCTACCAGCCTTAGAAACATCATCGGTGATCTGGAAATGGACGAAACCTTAACCTCCCGTGAAATCATCAATACCAAGATGCGTTCCACACTGGACATCGCCACAGACCCCTGGGGTATCAAAGTAAACCGTGTCGAGTTAAAGAATATTATGCCGCCCCCAGACATCCAGAATGCCATGGAGAAGCAGATGAAGGCAGAACGAGAAAGACGTGAAGCTGTTACCCGTGCAGAAGGTGAAAAGAGAGCGAAAGTCCTTTCCGCAGAAGGTGAAAAGGAATCCGCCATTCTCCGTGCGGAAGCAGAAAAGCAGTCCGCTATTCTTCGCGCAGAAGCTGAAAAAGAGAAGAAAATCCGTGAAGCAGAAGGTGAAGCAGAAGCTATTCTTAAGGTACAGCAGGCATATGCCGACGGTATCCGCATGTTAAAGGAAGCAGCACCCGATGACAAGGTACTGAAGTTAAAGAGTTTGGAGGCCTTTGAAAAGGCAGCTGACGGCAAGGCTACCAAGATTTTACTGCCCGCAGATTTGCAGGGCATAGCTTCCCTGGCAACCACCTTCCGGGAAGTAGCCGGCGATAAATAAGAAAAAAGGAATCGCTGAGATTCTTATGATGCTCGGAATCTGCACAGGCGGGTTCCGAGTATTTGTATTAAAGGGAAAGGAATGGACATTTTTATGGTAAACTTAAAAGGACGTAATTTCTTAAAACTGCTTGATTTTACACCGGAGGAAATCCAGTACCTTCTGGATTTGGCCGCAGAATTAAAGGAAAAGAAAAAGAAGGGCGTACTGCATGATACCCTGCGCGGTAAAAACGTAGCCCTGATTTTTGAAAAGACCAGCACCCGTACCCGTTGCTCTTTTGAAGTAGCCGCGCACGACCTCGGCATGGGAACCACCTACTTAGACCCCACCGGTTCCCAGATTGGCAAAAAGGAAAGCATTGCCGATACCGCAAGAGTACTGGGACGTATGTACGAAGGTATCGAATACCGTGGTTTCGGACAGGATATTGTGGAAGAACTGGCGAAATACGCAGGCGTGCCGGTATGGAACGGACTTACCAATGAGTTTCACCCCACCCAGATGCTGGCAGATCTTCTGACCATCAGAGAACACTTGGGACGCATCAAGGGCGTCAAGCTTACATACATGGGCGATGCCCGTTACAATATGGGCAACTCCTTAATGGTAGCCTGTGCGAAAATGGGCATGCACTTTACCGCCTGCACTACGAAGGAATATTTCCCGGATGCGACACTGGTAGCGGAATGTGAGAAAATTGCATCGCAGACCGGCGGCAGCATTACCCTGACCGAGGATGTTACGGCAGGCACTAAGGGAGCAGATGTCATCTACACCGATGTATGGGTTTCCATGGGCGAGCCGGACGAAGTATGGAGCAGCCGTATCAAGGCATTAAGTCCTTATCAGGTAAATAAAAAAGTAATGGAGAATGCCGGAGAACAGGCTATTTTCATGCACTGCCTTCCCGCCTTCCATGACCTGAAGACCAAGATTGGCAAAGAAGTGGAAGCAAAATTCGGAATGTCCGAGCTGGAAGTAACCGATGAAGTATTTGAGTCCGCCCGGTCCGTAGTCTTTGACGAAGCGGAAAACAGAATGCATACCATCAAGGCGGTTATGGCGGCAACTCTGTAACAGGCAGTAACGACAGAAACGGAAAGACAGGAATATGACTTTGCAGAAGAAAGTAAAAACAGAGATTGCATGGCTCCCGAGCATCGACTCCACCAATGAGGAAATCAAGCGGAAAGCAGCGGAGGGCGCTGCGGAAGGACTGGTAATAGCGGCGGATATGCAGACAGCCGGGAAAGGAAGAAGAGGCAGGGCATGGCAGTCCCCCGCCGGCAAGAACCTTTATTTTTCCATCCTGCTCCGCCCTGAAGTGAAGCCGGACAAGGCGTCCATGGTCACCCTGCTTATGGCGGTAGCCGTGCAGAAAGCGGCAGCGGCGGTAAGCAGTACGGAAACCCTGATCAAATGGCCAAACGATGTGATTATGCACGGCAAAAAAATAACCGGCATCCTGACGGAAATGTACCTTAAGGGCGAAGAGATTGACTTTGTGGTCATCGGTACCGGCGTCAATGTGAAAGCACAGACCTTTCCCGAGGAGCTGGTGAATGCCTCCGATATAGAAACGGAGAGCGGCAGGGTGATTTCCCGCAAAGAGCTCTTAGAGGTCATAGTGGATGAATTTTTTGTCCTCTACGAGGAATATATAAAGACCGGCAACCTTCGGTTTGTGAAGGAAACTTACGAAAAAGCACTGGTGAACAAAGACAGGGAGGTGCTCATTTTAGACCCTGCCGGTGAATACCGTGCCGTGGCGGAAGGCATTGATGAAAAAGGAGAACTGCTGGTGCGCATGGCGGACGGCACCGTCCGTACCGTGTACGCCGGGGAAGTATCAGTGAGAGGTATCTATGGCTATGTCTGATGGAAAACAGGAAAAAATGGTGCTGTGCGGCGCCAATTCCTATGATATGAAGTATTATTTCAATGAAAAATTTAACGGCATCCCGGAGTCTGTCAAGAACGAGCTGCATATTCTCTGCGTCCTTTTTACCGAGGAAGTGGGCGGCATTTTTACCATCGGCTTTGACGAGGAAGGCAATGTGCTGTTAGAAACCAACGCGGATGACGATGACATTTATTATGACGACATCAGCAGCGGGCTTATGGTAGCGGAGGTGCGCCGCCACAGAAGAGAACTGTTGGAGAGCTTAAGCATTTACTACCGGGTATTTATTCTGAAAGAAGACTTCAGCGATATGCTGACGGATGAGGATGAATAGGTCATTTTTTATGATTGCAGGATGAGGATGAACAATGATTTTAGTGATTGACGTGGGAAATACCAACATTACCTATGGCGTGTATGAAAAAGGAAAAATGAAGGCAACCTTCCGGGCAACGACGAAGCTACCCCGGACGTCCGATGAATACGGTATTCTGCTGCATAGCATGCTTTCCATGAAAGGCATTTCCATGCAGCAGATAGAAGGCACTATCATAGCCAGCGTGGTATCGGATGTGATGCATTCCCTGACGGGCGGCATCAGGCGGTATCTGGGACATTCCCCCATTATCGTGGGACCCGGCGTGAAAACGGGCATTAAGGTAGTGACGGAAAATCCGAGAGCTATCGGAGCAGACCGGATTGTGGATGCGGTTGCCGCTTACGAAAAATACGGTGGTCCGGTGCTGGTGCTGGATTTCGGTACCGCTACCACCTATGACCTGATAAGCGAGGAGGGTAAGTTTCTTGCCGGCATTACGGCGCCCGGCGTGCGTATCAGCGCGGAGGCACTCTGGCGGGATACTGCCATGCTGCCCCGTATTGAGATTAAAAAGCCTAAGTCCATACTGGCGGAGGAAACCATTACCAGTATGCAGGCAGGTATCTTTTACGGACAAATCGGCCAGACGGAATACATCATCAAAAAGGTGAAGGAAGAAAGCAGACTCAAAAACCTGAAAGTGGTGGCCACCGGCGGGCTGGGACGCGCCATTGCGGATGAAACGGACAGCATCGACATTTATGACAGCTATCTGACACTGGACGGCCTCTGTCTGATCTATGAGAAAAACAGGAAAAAGGAAGCATGAAATTAACAATAGGCAATGTAGAACTCAAGAATAATGTGATTTTAGCTCCGATGGCAGGCGTAACAGACCTGCCATTCCGCGTCCTGTGCAAAGAGCAGGGAGCGGGACTTTTGTGCATGGAGATGGTCAGCGCCAAGGCAATTTATTACGGCAGCAAAAATACGGAGGAGCTGATGAAAATAAGCCCTGCCGAAATGCCGGTATCCCTGCAGCTTTTCGGCTCCGATGCGGATATTATGGCAGATATGGCAAAGAAAATAGAAGAAAAGCCCTTTGCCGTTCTGGACATCAATATGGGCTGTCCGGTTCCCAAGGTGGTCAACAACGGCGAAGGCTCCGCCCTGATGAAAAATCCGAAGCTGGCGGAAGAAATCATCACAAAAATGGTAAAAGCCGTAAAAAAGCCTGTCACCGTAAAAATCCGCAAGGGCTTTGACGAGGCACACTTAAATGCCGTGGAGATGGCGAAAATCGCGGAAGCCTCCGGTGCGGCGGCAGTAGCGGTGCACGGCAGGACAAGGGAGCAGTACTACGCCGGAAAAGCGGACTGGGACTGCATCCGGGCAGTAAAGGAAGCGGTGAAAATCCCGGTTATCGGAAACGGGGATGTGACCGATGCTCTTTCCGCAGAACGGCTTTTGAAAGAAACCGGCTGCGACGGCGTGATGGTGGGCAGGGCAGCCCAGGGCAATCCGTTTATCTTCCGGGAAATCACGGAATATCTGGAAACCGGTGTAATCCCCCCGAAGCCAACACCTGCAGAGGTGCGCGCCACCATTGAACGGCATGCCAGGATGCAGATGGAGGAAAAGGGCGAATACACCGGCGTCAGGGAAATGCGCAAGCACCTTTCCTGGTACACGGTAGGTTATCCCAATTCCGCAAAATACCGCCAGATGATTAACAGCATGGAAACCATGGAGGAGCTGCTTCACAGCCTGGATATGGTTTTTTCGAAGGAAGCATAGAAGAAATCCGGACGTCTGTGCATAGATTGTCCTTCCCCTGCATAAGGTACAAAGAAAGGGGACGGGCATGGAAGAACTGACGGTGGTTGTATTTTATATGGAAGAAACATGGGGCAGGGCAGAAAAAAGGATACCCTGGCATTTTAGAGCGAGAGAGCCCTGGCAGTACCATGTGGAGTGGGAGCAGGAAGAAATACCGCATCTGTGCAGGGTGTATCTGCCGGAACGCATGCAAAAGAAAAAGGAATGGACGAAGGACGGATTTACTTCCTATATGGAGGGACTACCCATTCCGGGGGAAAGCACCGACGTGTATTACTACTATACGAAGGCTGCGGCGACCTTTTTGCACAGGAAAAACGACAGCCTGTCCGCGGAGGGAGCACGGTTTTTACTGCGTTATTACGGGATAAAAACAGAAGCGCTGCTTTTGCTTGAGGATACGGCTGTCCGTGGAGAGGACTGGCTGTACGACTATGCCGGGGATACCCGTTATATGGGCATACTGACAGACAGACCGGGGGAGCAGGAAGAGGTGGCTGATTTTCTGTATGAAGAATACGGCATTGTGTTGCAGGTGGCGGACAGGGCCGGGAAATGGCATATTCCCGACAACACCTCCTGTCTTTTTGTGGCGGGGGAAAAATGGTACGGACTCCGTCCGGCGGACATCGGGCAGAGGGGAACACTGCTTTTTATGGGCGCAGGCGGGGAACGGACATTTGCAGGCAGGCTTCCGGCAGAACGGATAATTTCCGTGGAACGCTATCTGCGTGAGAGGGGAATAAAGTGACATTATGGAAAAACAGTATGCAATTTGTACAATTTTGCCCCGGAGGGCAAGGAAATTGTTGTATAATCGGCAAAATGTTGTATAATAGAAATTAACTAACGATACCGATTGGGAGGTACATATGGATAAAAAATTTTTATACGCAAACAAAGACGTTCAGACGAGAAAGGTAAACCGTTTTTCTCTGATTGGACTGGGGGCACTTTATTTATTGATCGTGGGTGTGTATCTGGAATCCTTCTTAAAGGGAAGCATGAAAATTCTTCCGATTATTGTGGTGGCCGCCGTTGTGGTGGTGAGCTGCGTACTTAACCTTATTGTAATCCTGAAAAACAGAGCAAGCGCAAAACTCAGGTATTTCTGTATGTTTGAGCTGTTTGTACTGGCAGGCATTGTGGCATATTTCTACGACCCGTACTTTATATGCTTTTTAGTATGCATGCCTCTGATTGCATGGATCTTATACGGTGACAAGAAATTTATGGCAATTACGTCCATTCTGTATGCGGTGGAAAATATCGGACTTACGGTATACAAGGTAAATGTGGCAAAGAGCATTTCCTCAGAAAATGCCATGGAGAATTATTTTGCACTCGGCACATTGGTGCTCTTCCTGTTTGTATGCTATTATGCAACGGTAGTTTCCGATAAATTCAATGCCGATACATCCGGTCTTCTGAAAGAGGAGGCTGATGCCCAGAAGGATCTTTCCGAAGGTGTGCTTAAGGTAGCCGAGGAAGTAAGAAAGGGCGCACAGGATGCCATGAACATTGTGGACGAAGTAAAGGATTCCACCGAAGTGACCAGCCGTTCCATCGTGGACATCAGCGAAAGTACATCCGTAACCGCAGAAAATATCCAGACACAGACGGTTATGACACAGAATATCCAGGAGAATATCGAAAAGACTGTGGAGAGAGCCGCACATATGGTAAAGGTTGCCGATACATCCAAGGATATCAATACCAAGAATGTCGACATCATGACAAGACTGAAGGAACAGTCCGAAATTCTTTCCGAAACCAACGGACAGGTTTCCGATTCCATGGGAAAACTGCAGGAAAATGTAGAAAATGTGCGTAACATCACAAAGACAATCTTCTCTATTTCTTCCCGTACCAATCTGCTGGCATTGAACGCTTCCATTGAAAGTGCGCGTGCCGGAGAAGCCGGAAGAGGATTTGCGGTAGTAGCGGATGAAATCAGAGAGCTTTCCGAAAAGACAAGAAAAGAAACCGAAAATATCGCAACTATCCTGGAAGCACTGAATGCCAATGCGGTAGAGACCGCCGATGCGGTAGGTCGATCCATGGAAGTCAGCGAACAGCAGGATAAGATGATTGCCGAAGCTTCCGATCAGTTTGGTGCATTAAACGGCAATGTAAACGAATTGGTAGCTGATATTCAGGAAATTGATACCATGTTAGAGAGTCTGTCCAATGCCAACAACCGTATTGTTGACAATATCATGCAGCTTTCCGCAACCACAGAGGAAGTAACCGCTTCCGCACAGCAGTCGGCCAGCATGAGTGACAAGAACAGAGTAAATACCGAAAAGGCACAGGAAGTATTGAAGCAGGTGCTTGAGGTTGCCGAGAAAATGGATCAGTTCCTTCAGAAGTAATAATTCTTACCGAAAAGGAAAAGATTTTACAGAGTGAAACTTTACAGAAGACACAGTGTCATGCGGTTCTTTCTTGACACTGTGTCTAAAATTAAGTATAATACCTACTTATTACAGGCGCAGAAAGCGGCTGTTGTAAAGGGAGAATAAAGAATAGGAAGGCGATTAAGATGGAATCCAAGAAAAATATTCTGACTTACGAAGGGTTAAGAAAATACGAAGACGAGCTGCATGACTTAAAGGTTATAAAACGTAAAGAAGTAGCACAGAAGATTAAGGAAGCAAGAGAGCAGGGTGACTTATCCGAAAATGCGGAATACGATGCGGCAAAGGACGAGCAGAGAGACATTGAAGCCCGTATTGAAGAGCTGGAAAAAATCCTGAAGAATGCAGAAGTGGTAGTTGAAGATGAAGTGGATTTAGACAAAATCAACATCGGCTGCCAGGTTAAAATTTTAGATATGGAATATAACGAAGAACTGGATTACAAAATTGTCGGATCTACCGAAGCAAACAGCTTAAAGGGCAAGATTTCCAACGAAAGCCCCGTAGGCAAGGCTTTAATCGGCAGCAGACTGGGCGACGTCGTAGAAGTGGAGACCCAGGCCGGCATCTTAAAATACAAGGTACTGGAAATTCAGAGATCCAATACCGCAGACTAAAACAGTACCGGGAGACCGGTTGAAGGAGTAAAACAGTGGCAGAGAATAATCAGGGACAACAGAATCAGGCAGCACAGGAGCAGGACATCCATCAGCTCCTCAAGGTCAGAAGAGAGAAGCTTGCCAATTTACAGGAAGCCGGCAAGGACCCTTTTCAGATTACCAAATATGACGTAACACATCACAGCCGGGAAATCAAAGACAACTTTGAGACACTGGAAGGAAAGACCGTATCCATCGCAGGACGTATCATGCAGAAGCGCGTCATGGGTAAGGCTTCTTTCTGCAACGTACAGGATTTGCAGGGCAATATCCAGACCTACGTGGCAAGGGACAATATCGGAGAGGAGTCCTATGCGGACTTCAAAAAATATGACGTAGGCGATATTGTCGGCGTAAAGGGTGAAGTGTTCAAGACAAAGACCGGCGAAATTTCCATTCATGCGGCGGAGGTAACCTTACTTTCCAAGAGCCTGCAGATTCTTCCCGAGAAATTCCACGGCCTTACCAATACGGATATCCGTTACAGACAGCGCTACACCGATCTGATTATGAATCAGGATGTAAAGGATACCTTTGTAAAGAGAAGTAAAATTATCAGCGCTATCAGACGTTATCTTGACAGCCAGAACTTCATGGAAGTGGAAACTCCCATGTTAGTAGCCAATGCAGGCGGTGCGGCAGCAAGACCCTTTGAAACCCATTACAATGCACTGGACGAAGACGTTAAGCTTCGTATTTCCTTAGAGCTTTACTTAAAGAGACTGATCGTAGGCGGCATGGAAAGAGTTTACGAAATCGGTCGTGTATTCCGTAATGAAGGTCTGGACACCAGACATAATCCGGAATTCACCCTGATGGAGCTCTATCAGGCGTACACCGACTACAACGGCATGATGGATCTGACGGAAAACATGTTCCGTTATGTTGCGCAGGAGGTCTGCGGCACGACCCTTATCCCTTATGCAGAAGAAATGATTGACCTCGGAAAGCCTTTTGAAAGACTGACCATGATTGATGCTGTTAAGAAATACACCGGCATTGATTTTGACCAGGTGGCAGATACCGCAGAAGCAAAGAAATTAGCAGACGAAAAGGGCATTCACTACGAAGACCGTCACGTTAAGGGTGACATCTTAAATCTCTTCTTTGAAGAGTTCGTAGAAGAGCATTTAATCCAGCCCGTATTTATTATGGACCATCCGCTTGAAATTTCTCCTCTTACCAAGAGAAAGCCGGACAAGCCGGAATATGTAGAGCGTTTCGAGCTGTTTATCTACGGCCGCGAAATGTGCAACGCCTACTCCGAATTAAACGATCCCATCGACCAGAGAGAACGTTTCAAGGCGCAGGAAGCTGCTCTGGCAGCCGGTGACGAAGAAGCCAACACCACGGACGAAGATTTCATGAACGCTCTGGAAATCGGTATGCCTCCCACAGGTGGCATCGGTTACGGCATCGACCGTCTGGTCATGCTGCTCACCAATTCCCCTGCCATCCGCGACGTGCTCCTGTTCCCAACGATGAAAACTTTGAGTAAAGAAAACCAGTAAAATCAAGGGTTTCAGCGATTTTGAGTTGTGATTTACTACAAATTTACTACAAATTTGCTACGTATAATACGGAATAATACTTGATAATACGTTTTGTGCGACATTTAATTTTATAGGGTATGTACCTTTAGGACACTTTCCAAGTGAGAATTTGGGAGTGTCCTTTTGTTATGGTCAAAAATAAAATTTGGAGGTAAATACAATGAACAGTACAGCGTTAGGAGCAGAAAAGAAAGAAAACATTATTTTTATCAGCGATGCACATGAGAAATTCTATTACGAGAAGTTAAAAGAGGTAAGGTATCAGGATGTTTACCACAAGGCACTCTGCTACTGTCTTGGCATCAGTGACGATACCAGAAGAAATATTAAAAGCATTTATGATTTTAAGACAGGCTGCGTGAAAACGGAATGCCTGCAGGAAGGCTGGCAGACCAGCGGAAGCGTGAAAGTAGTCAGAATGGCATTTAATCTGTACTGTAATGGTACACCGAGTGTTTTTGACTATGAGGATATGGAGGAGCAGATTGACGAGTGCAGGAATTACACGGTGGAGGAACTGTTCTGCTGTGCCTACGCACCATATTTTTGGCAGGCGGTACAGATTCGTTATCCGGAGTATGCAAGATACAACCGGGAGCTGTATGCCCTGTTTGGAGGAGCAGACTAATGTTAAAGGTCAGACTGATGGGAACGAAGAACGATATTACTTGGTTCGGAAAGATATTGAACAATAATTCCAAAATTGAAGTTACCGAATTTTCAGATTTGTACCCGAACAAGGGGACAAAGAAGTTTTACAGAGCGTATGTGGAAGTAAGAAAGAGCAATGTAGCAGAGAAATCATAGAAAACAGCATAGAAAAAGGAGAATGTATCATGTGTAAAGTTATATCAATTGCAAACCAAAAAGGTGGTGTGGGTAAGACCACCACCACAAGCAACTTAGGAATCGGGCTGGCAAAGCAGGGAAAGAAAGTCCTGCTGATCGATGCGGACGCACAGGGGAGCCTGACTGCAAGTTTAGGCTTTACGGAACCGGACAAGCTGGAGGTCACGCTTGCCACGGTCATGGCAAATATTATCAATGATGAGGAAATGGAAAAGGGATACGGCATTTTGGAGCATGAGGAGGGCATTTCCCTCATGCCGGGAAATATTGAGCTGTCCGGTCTGGAGGTATCGCTTGTGAATGCCATGAGCAGGGAGCTGGTGCTGCGTTCCTACATAGAGCAGGTAAGGGAGGACTACGATTACATTCTGATTGACTGTATGCCCTCGCTTGGCATGATAACCATAAATGCCTTTGCCTGTGCCGACAGTATCTTAATTCCCGTGCAGGCGGCATATCTGCCCGTAAAAGGTTTGGAGCAGCTTATCAAGACCATAGGCAGGGTAAAGCGGCAGATCAATCCAAAACTGGAGATAGAGGGGATTCTGCTGACGATGGTGGATAACCGCACCAACTATGCAAAGGACATCAGTGCATTACTGATTGAGAATTATGGAAGCAAGGTTAGGATATTTCAGAACAGTATCCCGATTTCCGTAAGGGCTGCGGAAATTTCAGCAGAAGGTGTCAGCATCTATCGGCATGACCCGAAGGGGAAAGTGGCGAGTGCCTATCAGTCTTTGACGGAGGAGGTGCTTCGTGATGAGTAAGGCAGGAAGTGCATCAAAGGTCAAAATAAATAGTTTTGATGATCTGTTCGGAGCTTCCCAAGCTCCGGCAGGCACAGAGCAGGTGCGGGAGATACCGCTTTCCGAGCTGCATGAGTTTAAGGGACACCCGTTCAAGGTGCTTGACGATGAAAAGATGCAGGAAACCGTGGAGAGCATTAGAAACTATGGTGTGTTAATGCCCGGTATTGCAAGACCGAGGGCAGGGGGCGGCTATGAGATCATTGCCGGGCACCGCAGGAAGCACGGGTGCGAGCTGGCAGGGCTTTCCACCATGCCGATGTTCGTGCGGGATTACAGCGATGATGAAGCAACGGTTATCATGGTGGATACCAACATTCAGCGTGAGGATATTTTACCCAGCGAAAAAGCAAGGGCTTATGCAATGAAGTATGAAGCCATGAAACATCAGGGCAAAAAGGGAAGCGGAAGCAGCCTTGACGAAGTGGGGGAAGCTGCCGGAGAGAGTGGAAAGACGGTGCAAAGGTATATATGGCTTGCCCGTCTGTCTGATGAATTGCTGGATATGGTCGATAAGAAGAAAATCGGTCTGGTGCAGGGCGTTGACATATCGTTTCTCACGGAACAGGCGCAGGAATGGGTACAGGTCATTCTGGAGGAAACAGGTGCAGCAATTTCCACCCACCAGTCGGCAAAACTGAAGGAGTATGGAAAAAACGGGGAGCTGACCCTTGCAATGGTAAGGCTCATTTTGACGGAGGAAAAGCCGAAGGAAAGAAAGGTCACAATCAAAGGCGAGAGGATCAGCCGATATTTTACGGAGGAGTATTCCAGTGAGGAAATAGAAAATATCATCTATCAGCTATTGGAGGAATGGAACGCCGCAAATGGCGTGAGCAAGCAGTAAAGGAGGCACGGAAAATGGGCGGTACAATCAAATTCGATTATTACTACGGAATCGAAGCGGAGCAGTTTTCGTTTTACCGTGTTCCACGTCTGCTGATTAAGGACGAGAGGTTTAAGGGGCTTAGCAGCGATGCTAAGCTCCTCTATGGACTGATGCTTGACCGTATGGCACTTTCCATGAAAAATGGCTGGCTTGATGATGAAAACAGGGCGTATATCATTTATACGGTGGACAGTATCATGGAGGATTTGGGATGCGGCAAGGATAAGGCGATAAAAGTCCTTGCCGAATTAGATACCAATAAAGGGATCGGTCTGGTGGAACGGATACGCAGGGGACTTGGCAAGCCGGATATTATTTATGTGAAGAACTTTGTTATTCCAGAGGAAAATGATGAGCAGCCGGATAAACAGGGAGGCGATAAAGGTGCTTTTACTGAGGACGGAGAAGCCGACTTGCAGAAGTCGGAAAAACCGACTTCAAGAAGTTTGAGAAGCCGACTTCAAGAGGTCGGAAAAACCGACTTCAAGGATTCGGATAATCAGACTTCAGGAGGTCGGGAAAACGAACTTCAAGAGGTCGGAAAACCAGCCCCTAATTATACTGACTATAATAATACTGACATGAGCTATAACAATCCTATCAATCAATCAGGAGACCCGGAGCAGAGAAACGATAAGATTGATGTGATGGAGGACGTGAACGCATACATAGAGCTGATTAAGCAGAATATTGAGTATGAGCATCACATGAAGTATGATAAAAGGCAGGACAGGGATTTGTATGAGGAGCTTTTTGAGGTCATCTGTGAAGTGGTATGCGTAAAGCGTAAAACGGTCAGAATAGCGGGAGAGGATTACCCATATGAGCTTGTAAAATCGAAATTCCTGAAGCTCAACAGCGGGCATCTGGAGTATGTGATCGGCTGTATGCACGATACTGTCACAAAGATAACCAACATTAAGGCATACATGGTTACAGCACTTTATAATGCTCCCTCAACTATGAACCATTATTATCAGCAGGAGGTACAGCATGATATGTATGGCGGCGGCTGGGAGGAAAAAGGGATTGTCTGAAAGAATTGGAAAGATTTTTGCGGAGATAATAAATATATTCACAGGCAGCTTTTGGACAGAGTGTCCAGAGGTGGATAATGGTTTAAAAAATAGATTAGGCGGTGCGGTATGGAGAAGAAAGTATATATCACGAAAGAAGAACAGGAAAAGTGCAGAAGGGTTGCGGAGGCGTTTGCAGAGCTGTATGGGCTTGAGAATATCCTTGTCATGGATGCAGGAAGATACGGCTTTGTAAAATTGCAGTATTACAAGGAGCCGCAGGGCTTTGATGATGTGATAACCTTCACGGATAGTCAGAGTATGTTTGAAAATCTGTGGCAGGAATGGCTTGATACAAAGCTCTATTTAATGGCAAAGGGAACGCCGCTGATGGAGAAAGGTTATGGCGGCGTATTAAAAAGTCTGCCGGAGGAAAAACAGAAGGAACTTACAGACAGAAAAGCCGACTTTGCAATAAAGGCAGGAATTACATTATAAGCAACACAGCGTAAGGGCAGTTATGAGCAGACAGCTTGTAGCTGCCTTTTTATGTTCAATGACTTTTGGACACGATGTCTAAAGGTGGAAAGGAAGATAACAATGGAATCAATGAGAGATATCAACAGGGTAATGGAGAGGGAGGTTGCAAAGGGGAGCTGTCCGCTGGCTTTTGAACGGATGGAATTTGGCAGTAAGCCTTTTCAGTTTATCATATCAGAGGAAAAGTTAAATGAAGTTCTTACATATCTGCTGCGGATCAGAACCTTCGGGCAGTATGCAGGGAAAAGCATAATCAACAATGTATATATGGATTTGGATATGCTCTGCAAAAAGCCGCAGTTTAAGCGCACCCGTTCCGTCGTGGAACGGGAAGAAGTTTACACAAAAGTGCAGAGATATAAAAGAAAACTGAAGCCGGAATATGACGGCAGGGTGTGTCTGGAAACGGTACAGTGTATTTTCAGCCTGCCGGAGAAAGAAACGGACAGATACAGAATGATCTATGAAGGGCAGGAAACCTATGGTTTTATTATGTCAAATAAATATATCCTCGGTCTGTTTGCTTATTGTGAAGCCGCAAGAAAAACTATTGTGTGGGATGGCGTGGAATTTGAACACCTGACGGAGCAGGAGCAGAAGATCGTTTTGCTTGATAATGTGCGGGATGTGCTGTTTCAGGCATTGCTTTTCGATAATGTTTCAATGGAGAAGAATCATATCCGGGCAGATATGTGTACGGTTATGTTATTGGAATAATAAATACAGACAAAATATTTTATGATAAAAAGACTTCTGTTATAATAATTGAAGCGGAATTTATTTTAAAGAGGGATTATATGAAACAAAATCATCATTCGCTTGCATATAAGCGGCAGAAGCAGCCAAATAAAACCTATAAGGATTTAAAGCAGAAGCAGAAAATGAAAATTGCTGACCAAATGTTTCGGGAAACCTGCTCTTATTATAAAGAAAACGGGGAAATGCCCACAGAGGAAGCAGCAAGGGAAATTACGGAACGTATTTATAAAAAGCTGGAATCACAGGCGGTATGGGTTCCCTTTGATGAGGTTTACCAAGCATATCTTTTAAAGATGCCTCGTTATGAAATCCGTATCAGGGAAAACGGAATACCGGAGGAAAAGCCCGCAAAGGAGAAAAAGCCTGATTTACCAAAGAAAAAGAGGGGAAGCAACAATAAGATATGCCCGGAGTGCGGCAGGAAAATGAAACAGCAGTTTATCGGTTTGCAGCATTGCAAATGCGGTATGAGCTGGAAGAAAGATATTGGATATTTTGAACGTACCGGGGATATGGTGTTTGCTTTGGAACGCAGGAAAACAGGTAAAAAGACAAAGCAGTGTCCGGTAATCCGGTACAGATAAATTAAATATGGTACACAGCGTCAGGGCAGTTATAGACCATAAAGGTTTATAGCTGCCCTTTTTGCGTTTACAGACTTTTGGACACGATGTCCAAAAGCGGAAAGGAGAGCTTATGAAATATTTACTGCATCGGCTGTATGTTCCACCTTAGCGGAGCTTACAGTCAGATAACAATGGATCAGGAGGTACTTATGCAGGAGGAAGTAACGCAAAAGACAATCGCCCTTGTGATTAAGACCTCAAAACTAAGTGCCAGCGTACTGAAAGCTGCAATGCGGATTTATCTGAATCATCAGAAGCAGAAATCACAGAAATCGCATGGTAAAACTTCTGTGAAAAAGCTGGTGGGAGAGGGCGTGGGAGTATCGTCTATCGAAGTGACGGACAGCAACATCAAATCCTTTGAGCGGGTAGCTCGTAAATATAATGTTGATTTTGCTGTCAAGAAAGACAGGACGTGCGAACCGCCCAAGTATCTGGTATTTTTCAAGGGCAGGGATGCCGATGCACTGTCGCAGGCATTCAAGGAATTTGTTTATGGTAATGAGAAAAAGAAAGGCAGGACTTCCGTAAGGGAGAAATTAAAGCATTTCAGGGAAGCAGTGTCACAGGATAAGAACAGGGAGAGGAGCCGGGAGAAAAATAAGGACAGGGGACAGAGCCTATGAGCAGCATCATTGCAGGCATAACCAAAGACCTAAAGGCTGTCCCGGAAAATCTGAAAGCAAAGGCGAAAGGTGCGGACGCCAAGAAGCTGCTGCTTTTGAATGTCCCGTATATCCTTGCAGGCTATTTCTGTGACAAGGTGGCGTGGCTGTGGAGAGTATCGGAGGGAGCAGATGCTTCCGCCAAGATGATTGCAGCCATGAACGGCTTTGATACGCTTTTTTCCAATCCCCTGCCCAGCTTCCACCCAAGAGATTTACTGATTGGAGCAGGCTGCGGCATAGCCCTCCGGCTTGTGGTGTACTACAAAGCCAAGAACGCCAAGAAATTCCGGCATGGCAAGGAGTATGGTTCCGCAAGGTGGGGAAATGCCAAAGACATAGAGCCATACATGGACTCTGTGTTTGAAAACAATGTCCTTTTAACCCAGACGGAGAGGCTGATGATGTCAGGCAGACCAAAGCAGCCGAAGTATGCGAGGAATAAAAATATTCTTGTCATCGGCGGTTCCGGTTCCGGCAAGACGAGATTTTTTGTGAAGCCGAACCTGATGCAGATGCACTCAAGCTATGTCGTCACTGATCCGAAAGGAACGGTATTAGTCGAGTGCGGAAAGATGCTGAAAAGGGGCAAATATAAAATAAAAGTCTTAAATACCATAAACTTTGCAAAATCCATGCACTATAATCCTTTCGCCTATTTACGGAGCGAAAAGGATATTCTGAAACTTGTAAACACGATCATAGTCAACACCAAAGGAGAGGGACAGCAATCCGGTGAGGACTTCTGGATCAAGGCTGAAAAGCTCTATTATACGGCACTGATCGCTTATATCTGGTATGAAGCTCCGGAGGAGGAGCAGAATTTCGCCATGCTGATTGATCTGATTGATGCAAGCGAAGCCAGAGAGGACGATGAGAATTTCAAAAATGCCGTAGATTTGCTGTTTGAGGAGCTGGAAGCAGAGAACCCGAACCACTTTGCAGTACGGCAGTATAAGAAATACAAGCTGGCTGCGGGAAAAACAGCTAAATCCATACTTATTAGCTGCGGTGCAAGGTTAGCACCATTTGATATCAAAGAGCTGCGTGACCTGATGGAATATGACGAGCTGGAGCTTGACACGCTTGGAGAGCAAAAGACAGCGTTATTCGTCATTATTTCCGATACGGATGCCACATTTAATTTCGTGGTGTCAATCATGTATTCACAGCTCTTTAACCTGCTCTGCGATAAGGCAGACGATGTTTATAATGGCAGGCTTCCGGTTCATGTGCGGTGCCTGCTGGATGAGTTCAGTAATATTGGGCAGATTCCACAGTTTGAGAAGCTGATCGCTACCATTCGTAGCCGGGAAATATCAGCTTCTATTATTTTGCAGTCAAAGTCCCAGCTCAAGGCGATTTATAAGGACAACGCTGACACCATTGAAGGGAATTGTGATACCACCTTATTCCTCGGAGGGAAGGAAAAGACCACCTTAAAAGAGATGGCGGAGATTTTGGGTAAAGAAACAATAGACCTTTACAATACCTCAGATACGAGAGGTACAAGCCAGTCCTACGGTCTGAATTACCAAAAGACCGGAAAAGAGCTGATGAGTCAGGATGAGATAGCGGTCATGGACGGCGGGAAATGTATCATGCAGCTTAGGGGCGTAAGACCTTTTTTCTCAGACAAGTTTGATATAACGAAGCATGACAGATACAAAGAGCTGTCCGATTATGACCCGAAAAATGCCTTTGACATTGAGGACTATGTGAAGCATCTGCATCACATGAAAGTCACGCCTGCAACAATGGTAGACGATGCCTTTGACTGTGGGGAAGTAAACGGGCAGGAGGATAATTCCTCAATGACAACTGAATAGCGGCTTTTGGACAGAGTGTCCAAAAGTGCAGATTGACAACTGAATATGAAAATCTGTTTAGACATGCACAGGTAATGCAAAGCAAGTGTGCAAGTTTACTTGCAGACACGCAGATTTGCATTTAGCTGTATTTGGCGTTCAGCCGCAGCGAGATGAAGCGAAGCATAATCGAGCTGGCATGGATAAACACAAATCAAAGGAGTTTTGCAATGTATCTTTGTGAGAATAGAAAAGCACCCGGCACAGCCTATCGCCAAACAGAATGTACCGGATGCCAGCAGGGTTCTCCAAAGGATTTCCCTGCCCTTATTTTACCACAAAGGGCGGGGATTTACATACAAAGCTCTTTCTTTATCAAAAAATCAAATCTTAGGAAAGAAAGAGGTAAAAATCATGAGTTTTTTTACAACAGCAGTAACAGGATTAAAGACAGTCGTAACAGCAATCGGAGCAGGCGTGGCAGTATGGGGCGTTATCAACCTTCTGGAAGGCTATGGAAATGACAATCCGGGTGCAAAATCACAGGGCATCAAGCAGCTCATGGCGGGCGGCGGCATTGTCATTGTGGCGCAGACGGTGATTCCACAGCTCACTTCCCTTTTCTCATAATTCATGGGAGCGATCATTGACAAAATCACTGAATTTATAAAGGAAATGCTGCAGGGCTGGGTGCTTGACAATCTTTCCACGATGTTCACGGACGTAAATGATAAGGTCGGGACTATCGCCGGGGAGGTGGGGAAAACACCCAGCTCTTGGAACTCCGGTATCTTTTCCATGATACAGAGCCTTTCAGAAAACGTCATGGTTCCCATAGCGGGAATGATCATCAGTGCCATTCTCTGCTATGAGCTGATTACAATGGTAATGGACAAGAACAACATGCACGAGATCGGGAGCGAATTTTTCTTCCGTTATCTTGTAAAGGCATGTATTGCAGTGCTGTTTGTCAGCTATACCTTTGACATCACGATGGCGATTTTTGATGTGGGAAACCATATCGTGACAAAGGCTGCGGGTGTCATCACGGGCAATGCAAGCATAGATGTGACAGCCACTTTACAGACCATGTTCAACACCCAGCTTTCCACTATGGGCATTGGCGAACTGATAGGGCTTGGGATAGAAACCATGATCGTCAGCTTATGTATGAAAATCATGTCCGTCTTAATCACCGTCATTTTATATGGGCGCATGATAGAAATATACCTTTATGTTTCAGTGGCTCCGGTTCCGTTTGCGACTTTGAGCAACCGGGAATGGGGCAGTATCGGAAGCAACTATATCAAGGGACTGTGTGCTTTGGCATTTCAGGGATTTTTCATTATGGTGTGCGTAGGTATTTACTCCGTGCTGGTATCCGGCGTGGCAGTTGCCGGCAATCTTCACTCGGCTTTATGGTCGGTGGCAGCCTACACCGTAATCCTATGCTTCAGCTTATTTAAGACAGGCTCCCTTAGCAAATCAATCTTCAATGCCCATTAAAGGGGCATTGCATACGGGAAAGGAGGTGCAGCCGGGAGATGGTTTCCGGCTGCAATGCTTATGGCTATATCAGTAGCAGTGCCAAAAAATCTAAGCGGCATCAAGACAAAGGTGGCAATGAACTTAACAAAACGCCAGCTTGTCTGCTTTGGAAGTGCGGGTGCGGTGGGCATCCCCTTTTATATTTTCACAAAAGGGGTTATCGGCACACAGGCATCGGCACTGATCATGGTAGCCCTCATGCTGCCGTTTTTCTTTTTGGCAATGTATGAAAAAGACGGGTTCCCCGCAGAGAAGATTCTGTATTTTATGTTACGGCAGAAAATCCTCACGCCGGGAATCCGTCCCTATAAATCAGAAAATCTTTACAGACAGTTGGAGGAGAAAGAGAGAATGAAAAAGGAGGTGCGCTATCTTGAAGAAAAAGCCGCAGGCAGAAACGCAGGGCAGGCAGGTTAGAGCTGCAAAGCCCAAAGCAGGATTGAGCTTTTCAGAAAGGAAAAGGCTTATGGAGCTGAAACGTACTCTCTCCGGAAACAGCAAAAAACAGGAAAAGCCAACCACGGCACAGAATACCATTACCTTTAAAAAGATGTTTCAGGACGGTATCTGTCAGGTGACTTCCACTTTCTACACGAAAATGGTGGAGTTTTTTGACATCAACTATGACCTTTTAGAGATAGAAGATCAGGGGGAGATTTTAGAGGAGTACAGCAAGCTCATCAATTACTTTGATCCGTCTATTAAGTTTGAACTGTTCCTGTTTAACAGACAGGTCAACGAACAGACTTTGATAGAGCAGTTTGACATTCCTTTGCAGGGAGATGAATTTGACGATATCCGTGAGGAATATACGGAAATGTTAAAGAAACAGGCAGCAAAGGGAAACAACGGCATCATCAAATCGAAATACCTGATTTTCGGTATTGAGTGCAAAGGCTTCAAGGAAGCAAGGGCGAAACTTGCAAGCATCGAAGCCGATGTGATAAAGAACTTTTTAAATCTTGGCACACACGCCAGAAGCCTTGACGGAAAGGAACGGCTGCGTATCCTGCATGAATATTTCAACCAGGATACAATGGAGCCTTTCCGTTTTTCCTTTAAGGAGCTGTCAGAATCCGGTAAAAGCGTAAAGGACTATATCGCACCGCCGGGCTTTGACTTCCGTTATCCGAGCCGTTTTAAAGCGGGGAAGATGTATGGCAGCGTCCACTATCTGGACATCATTGCACCGAGATTTAATGATGAGCTGCTAAAGAAGCTCCTTGACATTGATGATAACCTAACCATTACCATGCACATGCAGACCTTTGACCCGGTAAAGGCGATCAAGATGTTAAAAGGGGCATTGACAAATATTCAGAAGATGAAGATTGAGGAACAGAAGAAAGCAGTACGCTCCGGCTATGACATGGATATTTTACCCACGGACATCATCACTTATGAAAAGGACACGCTGGAGCTTTTGGATGACCTTAATACCAGCAACCAGAAGATCATCAAGATGACATTCCTGATTACCTGCTACGGCAGGAGCAAGCGGGAGCTTGAGAACATCACGCAGAGGGTGTCCGGCATTATCCAGCAGGCAAACTGCAACCTGCGCTGTTTACAGTATCTGCAGGAGCAGGGGCTTATGGCTTCCGCACCGATAGGCTGCAATGAAACCGGGATAGAGCGTGTGCTTACCACAAAGAGTACCGCTATCCTTGTTCCGTTCTGTACGCAGGAGTTATTCATGCCTGCTCCGGCGATTTATTACGGTCTGAACGCCCTCAGTAACAACATGATCATGGCAGACCGGAAACGCTTAAGAACACCAAACGGCGTGATACTCGGTACGCCCGGCTCCGGTAAGTCTTTCAGTGCAAAGCGTGAGATTTTATCCTGTTTTCTTATGACAAGGGACGATGTGATTATCTGTGATCCGGAGGGAGAATATTTTGCCCTCGTGGGCGCACTGCACGGGCAGGTGGTAAAGCTTGCCACCAATTCAAAGGATTATTTAAACCCGATGGATATACAGCTTTCCCATAAGGGGGACAAGGAAGCGTTAAAGCTGAAATCGGACTTTATCATTACCTTATGTGACCTGATCGCCGGAGGGAAGGACGGGCTGGAGAACGATGAGAAAGGCATCATTGACGAGTGTATCCGTCATATCTACGATGGCTACTTTGAAAATCCCGTGCCGGAAAATATGCCGATCCTTGAAGATTTGTATAATGCCCTCTTGAAGCACAAGAACAAAAAAGCGGAGCGTATCGCAAACAGCCTCGTGCTGTATGTGCATGGATCGCAGAATTATTTTAACCACCGCACCAACGTGGACAGCCATAACCGCATCATGTGCTTTGACATCAGGGACTTGGGCAACCAGCTAAAGGAGCTTGGAATGTTAATCGTGCAGGATGCGGTCTGGAACAGGGTTTCACAGAACCGGGAGCGCAGGATTGCCACCCGCTATTACTGTGATGAGTTCCATCTTCTCTTAAAGGAAAAGCAGACAGCCATTTACAGCGTGGAAATCTGGAAGCGGTTTCGTAAGTGGGGCGGCATTCCGACAGGCTTGACGCAGAACGTGGGCGATTTTTTGAAATCAGAGGAAATCGAGGGCATACTCGGCAACTCTGATTTTGTTTATTTACTGAATCAGAACGCAAAGGATCAGGCGATACTTGCAGACAAGCTGGGGCTTTCCGAAAAGCAGCTTGCCCATGTGACAAACTCTGAGCCGGGAAGCGGACTGATTTTGTTTGACAACGTGGTAATCCCGTTTGTGGATAAGTACCCGAAGGACACCAAGACCTATGCGATCATGAATACCAAGCCGGAGGAAAGCGTAAAGCAGGAGGAAAATAATGTATGAACGGAGGAGGAAAGTGATGGAAACAGACACAATTATCCATAATGACTGTCTTGACGCCTTAAAAGATATGCCCTCTGAAAGCGTCCACTGCTGTGTCACATCGCCGCCTTATTACGGGCTGCGTGATTACGGCATGGACGGGCAGGTCGGCAGGGAAGCAACGCCGGAACAGTATATAAGGAAACTGACGGAAATTTTTTCGGAAGTTTACCGTGTACTCAGGGCGGACGGAACCTGCTGGCTGAATATTTCCGACACATACTGCGGTACGGGGAGCAAAGGGGGCTATAAAGACCCGAAGAACCCGGAAGGCAGGAACGGTCAGAATGTTTCCATAGTCCGGAATGTGGAAGGGTGCAAACATAAAGATTTAATCGGCATCCCGTGGATGCTGGCATTTGCACTCAGGAACAGCGGGTGGTATCTCAGAAATGATATTGTCTGGCAGAAAGGGAACGCCATGCCGGAAAGTGCAAAGGACAGGCTGACACGCAGCTATGAGCATATTTTCCTGCTTGCCAAGTCACAGAAATATTATTTTGATGCGCTGGCGATTTCGGAGCCGATAGCGGCGGATACGGCAAGGCGGTACATGGGAGGACGTGGAAGCAGCCATAAATATTCCGGCGAAGTGCCGGGGCAGGCAGGAATACAGAAGCTCAACAAGCCACGGAAAGCGGGGGAAATTAAGAAAAGCGACATTTCTCCTGTCAGGAACTGCCGGGATGTGTGGCTGATCAACACAGTGCCTTACCGGGGAAATCATTTTGCAGCGTATCCCCCGAAGCTGGTGGAGAGGTGCATCCTTGCAGGCTGTCCAAAGGGCGGCATTGTACTTGACCCGTTTTTTGGAAGCGGCACAACAGGGCTTGTGGCAGTAAGAAACGACAGGCATTATATCGGGATTGAACTGAATGAGGAATACTGCGTCCTTGCAGGAGAACGGATAGGAGGCGGATATGAAAATAAGGCTGATTGACATGAGTAAACGATAAGAGGCTGTTTCATTCCGTAAAGGATTTTAAGAATCATGACACAGGCGGTACAGAAAGGGGCAGGCATTGGATAGCAGATAGACATGGAGGAATTTTAATGGCAGAGATAAAGAAAGCACAGGCGGCTGGGTTTGCAGAGGATAGCAATGCTTTTGCCGGGGGCAGCTCCGTAAAGGGAACTGCCGCACCGAAAAAGGCACAGCAGAAGCAGTCCGGCGTACACCAGCCGAGAGATGCAGACGACACTTCCGGACAGAATGTCCAAAGGTCGGGACAGGCGGAAACTTTTGGACAGGATGTCCAAAAGCAGACAAAAACATCTGACAGCAGGAAGGCAAAAGGCGGGCAGAGAAAGCAGCACCGGAAGCAGGGTGCTTTTGGGCAGAGTGACAAAATGTCTGAAAATGCGGATGCCGGAAGTCAGAAGAAAAGTGATTTTACAAAGGAAAACAGTACCTTTACGGAGGACAATGGCACAGCGCAGGAAGAAAGGCAGTCCGGCGATGATTACCGCCACAGGGACACCTATCATCAGGCAGAGAAAAGGGGGCATTACCGCAGGCGGAAACAGCGTGAGCATACGGACAGGGAACGGACGAAAACCTCTGATTTTGAACAGGATTTCAATACAAAAGACAATGCCTTTACAGAGGGAGAAAAAACGGAGTTTCAGGGCAGCAAAAAGCTGGATAAGTTACAGAAGAAAGCGGAGAAAGCCGGAAGAAAGACAGAAGCGGCAAGACGGAAGCTGCCAAAGAAAACGGAGTATTCCCTTGAGCGTGTCTTTGATGAAAAGACAGGCAGGGCAAAGTATGTGCTGACCGCCGTAAAAAAGGAAAAGCCCTTTAAACCGGACAGCCCGGTAAAGAGGATGGCGGGCAGAGCCGGATCAGAGTTTACCAATTATGCACATGGCAAGGTTGCCGAAGTGGAAAAGGAAAACGCAGGCGTGGAGGGCGCACACAAAAGTGAGCAGAAAGCCGAAGATGCGTACCGCTTTGTGAAGCGGCACCATAAAAACAGGCTGCAAAGGCGGCGTGAGAAAGTGGCGAAGCTGGAGAAAAAGCAGTTTCAAAAAGAGGTCAATTTCCGTTACCGGAAGTTTTTGGAAGAAAACCCGGAAATGCAGGAAAAGACGTTAAAGAAGCAGCTGCAGAAAAGACTGCAGAAACAGCGCATCAAACGTGAGTATGCAAAGGCAAGGCGGGCAGGGCAGGCGGCGAAGAACACAAAAGAAGCGGCGGTAAAATCTGCCAACTTTACCACAACGGTTGCAAAGAAGTTACAGGAAGCCGCACAGAAACACGCTGCCCTGCTTGTGACGATAGGAGCCTTTGCGGTGCTTTTGATTATGATTATGACCTCCATATCGTCCTGCGGGGCGATGTTTTCGGACGGCATGAGTACCACGCTGGCAGGGAGCTATATGAGCGTCCCGGCGGAGATGGATGCGGCAGATTTGGCATTTTCCGAGCTGGAAAAGAACCTGCAGGCAGAAATTGATGCCATAGAAACAGATTATCCGGATTATGACGAATACCGCTACAATCTGGATGCCATAGGGCATGATCCCTTTGCCTTAATCAGCTATTTATCCGCAGTCTATACGGAATTTACGGCGGCAGAGGTGCAGGGTGAAATAGAAAGCCTTTTTGACGAGATGTATGAGCTGACCCTGAATCCGACCACGGAAACAAGGACAGGCACAAGAACGGTCACAGACCCGGAAACGGGGGAGGAAACAGAGGAGGAATATGAGTACGAAGTCAGTATTTTAGAGGTCACGCTTACCGCAAAGGATTTGGGTGTGGTGGCAGCCGGACACATGAATGAGGAGCAGAAAGAGATTTATGCTTTTTATAACGAAACACACGGGCTGGTACAGCAGTTTTACACACCGCTTGACCTTTACTGGTACAACTATGTATCGAGCTATTACGGCTGGCGCATCAATCCGGTCACGGGGCAGGAGCAGCTTCACAGGGGCGTTGACATTGCAGTGCCGACAGGAACCACGGTCTATGCGGCGATGGACGGCACCGTCACAACAGCCGCTTACGATGATTACTACGGCAACTATGTGGTAATTGAGGACAGCAAAGGATACTGTACGAAATATGCCCACATGGACACGTTAAGCGTCAGTACCGGACAGGACATTACACACGGAACGGTAATCGGAACAACGGGAAACACGGGGAGCAGCACCGGAAGCCACCTTCATATCGAATGTCTGTATAACGGGGAATATTATAACCCGTTATTTTACTTTGAAGCAGGAGAAAAAACGCTGTACGGGGAAACACCGGGAAGCGGAAGCGGCGGGGGAGGTGCCATACCGCCTGATTCTTATAATGATGAAACCGTACAGGCACTTATGGAGGAAGCAGCAAAATATCTAGGCTATCCGTATGTATGGGGCGGTTCGTCACCGTCAACGAGCTTTGACTGCTCCGGCTTTGTCTGCTGGGTATTTACCAACAGCGGCGTACACAATTTTCCAAGAACCACGGCACAGGGCATTTATGACCAGTGTACTCCGGTTCCGGCAGCGGACGCAAAGGCAGGAGATATTATCTTTTTTACGGGTACATACAATTCAGGCGGTGCAGTCAGCCATGTGGGAATTTACTGCGGAAACGGTGTGATGATACATGCAGGCGATCCGATTAAGTATTCCAATATCAATACCTCGTACTGGCAGAGCCATTTTTATGCGTTTGGCAGATTGAATTAGAAATAAATGCCCTTTAACGGGGCATGGAAAGGAGAAATGATGTGACAAAGGAAAGGATTGAAAAGGAGCTTCAGAAAGTCCGGCAGCAGCTTGCAACGCTGCAGGAAAGGCAGAAGGACTTGGAGGAGCAGCTTCAGATGGCAGAGGACGCAGAAAAGATGAAATTCATTGAGAAGAATAAAATCTCTTTGGACAGGCTGATTCTGCTGAATAAAGTCAGTGAGGAAGAAATCCTGCATCTGTTAAAGCAGAAGGAGCAGGAGGAACAGACAAGACAAACAGAAAGGGAGGCAGTAAGCCATGAAAAAAATTAAGTTATCAACTAAAGCGGTGTTATCGCTTGGTTTATCAGCAGTATTATTCTGTATGCCCGCAGTGGGCTTTGCCCTGAACGGGAATTATGCAGTGAATGTCCATGCGGAGGATTCCAAAGAGCAGGAAGCAGTATCAGAGGAACCTGCGGAAAGCACAGGGCAGACGGAAGCCGACACAGAGCAGAGTGCAGAGGGCGGCACGGAAGAAAGCACGGAGAATACAACAGAGGAAAGTACGGAAAACGGTACGGTTTCCGGAAATGAAGTAACAGAGCCGGTGTGTACCTGTGAGAAAAAGTGCAGCGCATATGACTATGACAAGGATTGTGAAGTATGCGCCGCAGATTACAGGGACTGTGAATACAAGACTCCGAATGTAGTCATTAACATCAACAGTCCGGGCGGGTGGTACAACGAAAGGGCAACAGTTACGTTTACCGTATCCGATACGGCACACACGGGCAACTTTGAAATTGCCATGATACAGGCAAAAGTAGGGCAGAACGGGAGCTGGACGGACGTGACGGAAGATAAGAAGCTGGAAATTTCTGAAAACTGTACCGTCTATGTGCAGGTCACAGACCAGAAAGGCAATACATATGAGAGAAACCGGGCAATGAAATGTTTTGACACCACGAAGCCCACCCTCAATGCGGCGGTCAGTGACGGACTGTTAAGTATTCAGGTGCATGATACGGATTCCGGCGCAAAGGCGGTGTATGTCAACGGTTATGAGTTTACAGACCTGACAAACGGAACCCTGAATATCCGCTTACAGCAGTTTGATGCAGGATACGAGTATTTTACCATTTCCGCAATGGACAATGCCGGAAATATGTCGGAAGTTTATAAGACGAAAAATCCGTATTACAAAGACCCTGCCGATGAGAGTGATGAGAATCCGGCAGAGCAGCTCCCGGTCAACGCCGAAGCCACCAAGCCGGGGAGTGCCACGGGAACGGTGACAGAGCATACAAAGACGGACAGTGACGGCAATACCATTTCACAGACACCGGAGGAACAGAAGAAACAGGCTTTTGCTGAAGCAGATGCTGCGGAAGCGGCAGAAAGCGGTGATAAGGAACAGTCTGAACAGGGCAAGGAGTTTTACACTATTCAGACCGCATCGGATAAAGTATTTTATCTGATTATTGACAGGGACGGGGAGGAGGAAATGGTTTATTTCCTGACGGAGATTACGGAAAATGACCTTCTGAACACCACTTCCGACAACAGCGAAACCTTACCGAAAAACTCCGCTGCTCTGGAATCTGCAATCCCGACAACGGAGAGCGCACTGCCAAACAACAATACCGATAAGGAGAGCGAGCCGGAGGAAGATACGGAGTCAGAGAGTACCGAAGAAGAAAGCACGGAGGAAACGGAACCGGAGGAAGAAGCCGGAGAGGAAGCCAGCCCTATTGCTTCTTATATCATCATAGGTATCCTTGCCATTGCCTTTATCGGCGGAGCTTATTATTTTAAGGTAGTCCGCAGGAAGAAAGAGGATTTCATCGAGGACGAAGATGAGGACGAGGAAGATACGGAAGAATATGAGAATGAAGATGAGGAGCAGGAGGACAGCTCCGATGATGATTTCTTTGACGATGACAGGGAAAGCGATGCGGCGGATACCACGGAATAAGGAAAAGCAGGAGGAGCATTGAATGGGAAAAGAAACAGGAATGAAAGAAACGGTGGACAACGTGCTTGATGACATTGCCGCAAAGCGGGCTGCGGCATCGGAAAAAGCAGGGCAGGAGAACAGAGAAACAAGCCCCAAGAAGGAATTTAAGGAGATCACGATGAAATTCGGCAAGGGCTGTGTCGGGGAGGAATTTCAGGGGAAGGACGGGAATAAGTACAAGGAAATACTCGTTCCCAATCCCGATAAGAATGATCACAGACCGTGGCAGACTTTTGTGGTAAAGGCAAACCATGTCCACGAGGATAAGTTTGGTAAAGGGATGTGGATCAAGCTCCCGGCGGAGGGGCATACAACGCTGCGCCGTCCGGTTGTGGTCGGAGAAAAGCCTGACGGCAAAAAGGAATGGGGGACAGAGAAAAACAGCATTGCCAATGCCGATTTAAAGAAAATGGTGGAGGCTTATAAGGAGCGTCCGAGGGAGTCGGTAAAGGGCAGGCTTGCAGAAAAGAAAGCGGAAGCTGTCACGCAGAAGCCCGCCCAAAAGACGCAGAGTAAAAGTAAATCTAAGGAGGCGGAGCTGTAGGAATTATGAAGAAATATTCAGTGATACTGGCAGACCCGCCGTGGCAGTACAAGGTTTATTCCAAAAAAGGATTGGGACGCAGTGCAGAAAGCCACTATCCCACCATGAATATTGAGGACATTAAGGCACTTCCCGTAGCTGACATAGCAGAAAAGGACTGTGCCTTATTTCTTTGGGTGACATTCCCCTGCCTTTTGGAAGGCTTTGAAGTCATAAGGGCATGGGGCTTTACCTATAAAACAGTAGCGTTTGTGTGGGTAAAGCAGAATAAAAAGAGCGATTCCCTGTTCTGGGGCATGGGGTACTGGACACGCAGCAATGTGGAGCTTTGTATCCTTGCCACAAAGGGAAGCCCGAAACGGGTGGATGCGGGAGTGCATCAGGTTGTGGTTTCCCATATCGAGGAACACAGCCGCAAACCGGGAGAAGTCCATGAGCGCATCAGGAGGCTCATGGGCGATGTACCAAAGATTGAGCTGTTTGCCCGCAGAAAAGCGGAAGGCTTTGACGTGTGGGGAAATGAAGTGGATTCAGACATTGAATTTAAAGGAGGAAACAGATTATGCAGTTAGTGATAGCAGAGAAGCCCAGCGTGGCACAGCAGATTGCCAGTGTCATCGGGGCAGAGGAGAGAAAAGACGGATACATGGAGGGAAGCGGCTCTATCGTTTCGTGGTGCGTGGGGCATCTGGTGGAATTAGCACAGCCGGATGCCTATTCTGATGCGTGGAAAAAGTGGACGTATGAGAGCCTTCCCATGATACCGGAGAACTGGCAGCATGAAGTCAAACGGGATACTGCCGCACAGTATAAGGTGTTAAGGGAGCTGATGCACGATACAAGAGTGGACAGCGTGGTGTGTGCCACCGATGCAGGGCGTGAGGGAGAACTTATCTTCCGTCTGGTCTATGAGATGGCAGGCTGCAATAAGCCCATGAAGCGGCTGTGGATTTCCTCAATGGAGGAAAGCGCAATCCGTGACGGCTTTGCAAATCTAAAGCCGGGCAGCGATTATGACTGTCTGTATCAGTCAGCCCTTTGCAGGCAGCGGGCAGACTGGCTTGTGGGACTGAACGGAACACGGCTTTTTACGGTGCTGTATGGCGGCAAGGTGTTAAAGGTGGGCAGGGTGCAGACGCCCACCCTTGGCATGCTGGTTGAGAGGGAAACACAGATCATGAATTTCAGGAAAGAACAGTATTTCATGGCACATATCCTCTGCGGCGGTGTTGACGCAGCCACGGGAAGGATTAACAGCAGGGCGGAAGCGGAAACTGTTGCCGGGGCGTGCAAAAACGGACAGGCAGTTGTAACTTCCGCAGCTAAGGAGCAGAAAAGCATTGCCCCTCCGAAGCTCTATGACCTTACCACGCTTCAGAGGGACGCTAACCGCTTGTTTGGTTTTACCGCAAAGCAGACCTTAGAGTATGTGCAGAGCCTTTATGAGAAAAAGTTAGCCACCTATCCAAGAACGGACAGCCAGTATTTATCTGATGATATGGAGCAGACTGCAAAGAGCGTGATCGAAGCAATTTTTGGTTCCATTCTTTTTCAGGAAGATGTGATGTTCAATCCGAACATCAAGCGTGTGCTGAACAGCAAAAAGGTCACAGACCACCATGCGATCATTCCCACAATGGAGATTGCAAAGGCTGACCTTTCCACGCTGCCGGAACCGGAGCGAAAGATTTTATCCCTTGTGGCCAACAGGTTACTGTGTGCTACGGGGGAAAAACATCTGTATGAAACGGTAAAGGCAGAGCTTTCCTGCGGCGGTCATACTTTTCATGCTTCCGGTAAATCGGTCACGCATAACGGCTGGAAAGATTTTGAGGATGCTTTCAAGCGTGCCTTTAAGACCATAGAGGAAAAAGAAAGCACCGAAGAAAAGAAGCTGCCGGAGCTTACAGAGGGACAGACCTTTGAGAACATGCAGACGAAGATCAGCGAGCATTACACGACACCGCCGAAGCATTACACGGAGGATTCCCTGCTGTCTGCAATGGAGAGAGCCGGAGCAGAGGACATGGGCGATAATGTGGAACGCAAAGGGCTTGGCACGCCTGCCACCAGAGCCGACATTATCGAGAAGCTGGTGAAGGACGGTTTTGTAAAACGTGAGAAAAAACAGATGCTCCCCACGGAGGACGGCATGAAGCTGATTACCGTGCTTCCTGATGTGGTGAAGTCCCCGAAGCTCACAGCGGATTGGGAAAATGCCCTTACCCTTGTGGCAAAAGGTGAATATTCCATGCAGGAATTTATGGGCGGTATTGAGGATATGGTGCGTGACCTTGTGCAGACCTATCACAGTGTCAGCGAGGAGCAGAAATCCATGTTCGGAGGCGGCGCACAGGGAATCAACGCAGGAACTGCGTTAGGCAAATGCCCGAAGTGCGGCGGTGATGTGGTAAAAGGGAAGTTTGGAGCCTACTGTAAGAATAAATGTGGCATGAATGTTGGAAGGGCAATGGGAGCCGTTCTTTCCGACAGCCAGATTAAGAGTATGCTGGAGGGGAAAAAGACCCTTGTAAAAGGCTTAAAAGGGAAAAAAGGCACCTATGATGCCTATCTTATCCCGGAAGGCATTGAGGACTATTCCTACACCAAAGACGGGAAGGAAATCAGGGGATCACAGTATAAGGTTAGGCTGGAATTTCCGAAGCGTAAGAAATAGAAACAGAATAACAGTACATACAGGGCATACGGGAACAGTCTGTATGCCCTTAAATTTCAGGAAAAACGGAGGAATTGAATATGAGTGAAACTATGGAAAATGCAGCTTTAAACAGCGGGGAAATTGCAGACCGCACACCTGCAGCAAAGGCAGAGGAAACCAAAGCGGATAAATTTATCCGTCTTGGGGAGTACCGCATGAATAAGGCGATTGATGCGATTGGAAGGATAGAGAACCTTGCAAACAGGTCGGCTTATGAGTATACGCCGGAGCAGGTGGAAGCCATGTTCTCGGTGCTGGAGTCTAAGGTGGCAGAGGTAAAAGCAAAATTTACCGTAACAAAGAATAAGGAAAATGCAGCCTTTTCCTTTGGGAATAAGGCAGGGCAGGAAAATTGAGAAGGAGGATAAGCGGTATGAATACAGCAGTTTACAGTACAGGGGATAAGATTTTAAATGTGATGAAAGAAATGGATATGAGTATTCCGGGGCTTGCGGAGCTGTCCGGCATCCACGAAAATACCCTTTTAAATATCCTTGCCGGGATAAAGGAGCCGGACATCGGGACAGCGTGCAGGATTGCGGACGCACTCGGCATCTGCGTGCGTGAGCTGTGTCCGGATGAGGAACAGTATGCGGTTTTCATAAAGAAGGATACCCTTGCAAAGCTGATTGTGATTAGTGAGATCAACGGAGTGGAACCGGATGAACTGATTGCTTCCATTCTGGAAAAAGGCATTGAGGAAAACGGATTTTATGATTAAACAGGGCGGCGGGAGCAGTCCCGCCGTCATTTTTTGGAGGAAAGCCTATGACAACAAAATATCAGATGATTTCCATGCTGGCGGAGGAAACCGCAAAGCAGATCGCAAGGAACGGGCAGGAATGGATGAAATATCTTGATACGGCTGCAAGGCTGTATAAATATCCTTTTAACGAGCAGATGCTCATCTATGCCCAAAGACCCGATGCGAGTGCCTGCGCTTCCCTTGAAACATGGAATGAAAAAATGAACTGCTGGGTAAACCGTGGGGCAAAGGGGATCGCCCTGATTGACACGGACAGCGAGCGTCCGAGATTAAAATATGTCTTTGATGTATCCGATGTGCATAAAGCAAGGAGAATCGGGCGTGATCCATACCTGTGGGAACTTAGGGAGGAACATAAGGATGTGGTGCTTGCTCGGCTTGAAAATATTTACGGAGAAACAGACGCACAGATGCCCTTTGAAAAAAGGCTGATAGAGCTTGCGGAGCGGATAGCGTCCGACTATTATGAGGAGCTGCTTCCGGAAATCGGTTATGTCAGAGAGGGCAGTTTTTTAGAGGAGCTTGACGAGCTGAATGTGGGAATCCGGCTGCGTGACACGCTTGCATCAAGCATTGCCTATACCATTCTGTCACGCTGCGGTGCGGATATGGAGCAGTGGAAAGAGGAGCTTGATTTTGACAATATCAGCGAATTTAATACCACAAAGACCTTATCCGTGCTTGGCAGTGCCACAACGGAAATGTGCAAGCCGCTTCTTATGGAAATCGGTAATACAATCAGAGCCTATGACCGTCAGACTGCCCGGAAAAGGGCAGAAGAAAAAGCGGCTTTAGAGCAGTCCGGCACTATTTTAAAAAATGCCGAAAATTTAGATGAAATTCCGCTTGCAAATACAGCAGAAGCGGACTATAATGCTTTAAAGCGTGAAAGCGAAACACAGATACAAAATGAAACGGAAACTACTGACCATAAAGAAACGGAGGGCATTGCCAATGAAACTGACATACGAGAAGAACGGGGATTATCTGATCCCGAACCTGATGCCGAACGAGGAGCCGGAACAGGCACTCACGAAGTACGGGCTGATGAGAAAGAAATTCTTGCAGGAACACCGGAAAGGGATTTATCAGGGCATGGTGCTGACGGGCGAGCTGAAAGCACACTGCCTTCAGATACAGGAGCAGGCAGAGCAGAGAATGGACTTCCTGACACAGCAGATGGCAAAAGCAGAGGGAGTGGACGAGGCACTGAAAGCAGCCGATCAGATGAAATGGGTGGGACTGATGAACAGCATCAGACATTCAGCGGAGGAAACCGTGCTGACGGAGCTGATCTACAGTTAGAAAACAGTACACAACAGAATAAAGAACAGCAGGAGCCGGATAGTGAAAACAATTCATTATCCGGTTCTTTTTTGGATAACGATCAGGCTGTTCCAAATGAAGATGTTACCGGGCTTCGGAAAGGCATTTTATGTTCTGATGAATTTCTGATCCATAAAAGACCGGAGATTGCAGGCTATTTTGCAATGGAGCAGGATACAAGGCTGCAAACGGAATATTTTAGGAACTGCTTTCCATTCGGCACATATTATGCGCTGGATGTGGCTGGTACTTCCGTAGGTTTCCATGCCGGTGAAGAAGGGCTTTACATCAACATGACGGGAAAAGCCGGGGCAGAAAATGAAACGCTTTTGTCATGGGAAGATGCCCGTTTCCTTGTCAATTCCTATATGGAGGACGGTGTGTATTTACTGCCGGGAGAAGTGGCGGAGCAGATTGATATGGACGGAATGTATAAACAGCTTGACCTCTTTACCATGTTTAGCGAGCAGGTAGGAAATATCGCCATGAAGCAGGCTGAGGAAGTGTCTAAAGTGCCGCCTGCAATGCCGATACCGCAGGAGCAGCTTGACGCAATCCTTAGAAGCGGGGGCGGCAGGGACAACAGTCGGAAACGTATCTATGCCAAGTATTGTCAGGGCAAGACGCCGGAGGAAATGGCGGAATTTCTGAAAAAGGAATACGGAACCACCGGAAAAGGCTTTGAGTTTGACGGAAAACAGACAGCGGTATGGTTTGATGAGCAGGGAATGACAGCCGGATATGGCACATCGGCATTGGAAAATCCCAGGTTTACCATGAGCTGGAAGGAGCTGGAAACACAGATACGTTCACAGGTGGAGAACGGCACTTATATGAGTGCAAATGAAGTCTACCTTGTAGACGAGGCGGAGCGTGGGCGCATTGCAAACCACTTGTATTTCTTTTTCCGTGACGGTATGGAGGAAATGCCGGAAGAACTGGAATTGAAAGCTGCAAATTATCCGGATTCCCATGCAGGATTAGTGGAGCTTCTATCGACACCGGAGGGTGTGGATATGGCAGCTTCGTACATGGATAAGGCACTGCACCAGCTTGAAATGGGGGAAAAGAAGCTGCGTTTCCGTTCTGTCATGCCCAAAGAGGAACTGCGGGATGAGCTTGATAATCTGCTCCTGAAAAAGAAAACTTTTCCGGCAGATGACCGGGTGGAAGTGAAAAAAGAGGATTTCATCACGCAGGACGAGATAGACCACAGGCTCGGCAGGGGGAGTGGTTATCATCATGGCTCATTCCGTATCTATGATTATTTTATGGAGGGGCATAACAGCAAAGATGCTGCTGATTTTTTAAAACATGAGTATGGAATAGGCGGCAGCTCCCATGCGCTTGCCGGGGCTGACCACAGTTGGGAGGATCACGATTCCAAGGGCATCAGTCTGAAAAAAGGAAATTTATCAGAACCTTATTCAGAGGTGCTGTTATCCTGGAAAGTGGTGGAGAAACGTATCCGTAAGCTCATTCAGGAAGATAAGTATTTATCCCCGAAGGGAAAAGAAGCATTTGCGGCATATAAAGAAGAACAGGCGCAGAAAGAGCTTGAAAAGGCACAGGAAAAAATAGAGCGTGATACAAAGGCTGCCTGTAAAGATGCCATAGACAGGGCAATCACTGAAAACTTTGACGGATACCGTCTGCCAAAGGAAACAGCGGAGGGTGTCATAAAGGAATACGGGATAGAACGTGTCAGCTATGTGCTTGCAAATACTGTCATGCACCGCAGACAGGAGGACAGGATTTCCCCGGAAAACAAAGAATGGGCAAAGTCTATCACGCCTTATGCAATGTATGAAAGCCGGGATATTGTTGCCGCTTCACACCCTGCTGTGCTGAATGGCTTTATCAATCAGGCAAGAAGATATATTGAGCATGAAAAGGAGATTGCGGTACAGGCAGAAGCAGAGCAGGTGCAGGAACCGGAGCAGAATGATGTTTTGGATATTTCTGAAGGGGAATTAGAGTGGCATATCATACATGAGGGTGATGATGAAAACGGACAGCCTACGGAGTGGAGCGCAAAGCTGCCTGACGGGGAATTTCTATGGATTGACAAGGAAGCGGAGGGGTATGCCTTATATAATACCCACCATACAGATGCAAGCCCGGTTACTGTTTCGGAAACATTGGATGGGGCAAAGGAAAGCGGCGAAGATTACGCCTTAGAATTTGCTGCTGTTGATGTAGAAGAAGTGGAGAAAACCACAGTTGCGCTGGAATCGTCAGAGGATTATTCAGAGCCGGGGATAGGTTTTTATACCCACCAATATGCAGATGGCAGGGATGGAGTGCGTTACCGTCTTGTGACACAGGGGGAGGACGGGCTTCTTGTACCCTACCCGGAGCATAACAGGTTTTTTATCAATCGTGGGCTGGCGCAGGAATATATAGATACCCATGCAGATCTGATTGATGTGATCGGATATGATGAGATGGTATTCAGCTCTATGCAGAAACAAGGCGAATACAAAAGGGAGCAGGCAGGAAAGGAAACTTATGGACATGATGTCAATCCTTCTGTAATGCGGAAGGATTTGGAACCGGAAACCATTTCCATTGACGGGCAGAAGTGTATAAAAATAGATGAATGGAAGTCCGGTGAGGACAGTTATCTGCTTTGCAATTCCACAGAGGACAGCGATTTCTTCTATGCAGAGGTAAACGGGAATACGCATTTTGAATATGACCATAAGCCGGACAGGGAGGAAATAGAAGATGATTTCATAGACATCGAAGCCATGAGGGACATTGACCGACACGAAGCGGAAGTATTTTCACGCTTTGAGGGCAGTGATGATTTCCCTGATATTGACACCGATGCAGTCCGTGAAAAGCTGGAGAATGGAGAAGCTGACAAAGAAGCGGATGCCATGCTTGCTTTTGCGGAGCAGGCTGCAAAGGAAAACGAGGTTGAGCCATACAAGAGATTTTCCGTAACAGAAACAAGCGACGCCTTTGCACCGGGGGAGAATTTTGCCATTTGGGATGATGTCCGTGAGGAGTATTATCACGATGGGGACGGAACGGTACATACCTTTGCTGACAGAAAAGAAGCGGAGGAATATCTTGCACAGGTTGAAAAGGAAGTATCGGAAAAGGAAGCTGCCGAGTGGAGTTATGTGGAGGCTGCCAAGACGCCCTTTTATGAAAATGCAGAACCGCCATTGACAGCGGAGGACGTACAGAATCTTGTACTGATCAGTCAGGATTATAACAGAGGTTCCCGGACTACGGTATATGATTTTGAGTGTGATATTCGTGGAGAGCATGACAAACTGCAATATACCTTACAATACCATGATGACGGCGAAGGTTTTACCATTCATACCGAAAAAAATGATATTTGGGAGCGTATGCCGGAGCCGGAGCTTAGCAGGCTGGAAGGCATACTTGGCAGGGAAGCGTTATATTACCAGCTCCATAACAAAATCGCAGGGGCAGAAAGCCTTGAAGAACTGAAAGAGATTGAGTTTGACATTATGGAAAACCAATCTCCTTATTTTTCTGCCGTATCAGGGAGAGTATGGGAAGATTTTAACCGTAAAAATGATGAGCTGTCTGGTGTTTCGCATGAAGTGCCGGAAACTTCCGGACAGAATGTCCAGAAGTCAGAACCGGACACTTTAGGACACAATGTCCAAAAGCAGGAGCCAAAGACCGACAGGCAAAATGCAGTCAATTTCCATATCACGGACGATGCCCTCGGTATTGGCAGTGCAAAAGAGAAATTCCGCAGGAATGTGGAAGCCATACGCACCCTTGAAAAAATCGAGAGCGAGAACCGCACCGCCACGCCGGAGGAACAAGAGATTTTATCACAGTATGTTGGCTGGGGCGGTCTTGCCGATGCCTTTGATGAAACCAAAGCGAACTGGCACAATGAATATCAGGAATTAAAGGGGATTTTATCCGATGCGGAATATGCTTCCGCAAGGGAAAGCACCTTAAATGCCCACTACACAAGCCCCGTGATTATCCGCAGCATCTATGAAGCACTGGAAAACATGGGATTTGAAAAGGGCAACGTATTAGAGCCTTCTATGGGCATCGGCAACTTTTTTGGTATGCTGCCGGAGAAGATGCAGGAAAGCAGGCTTTACGGCGTGGAGCTTGACGGAATTACCGGAAGGATTGCAAAGCAGCTTTATCCCAAAGCAGATATTAAAATCACAGGCTTTGAAAAAACGGATTATCCAAACGATTTCTTTGATATTGCAATCGGCAACGTGCCTTTCGGTCAGTATAAGGTGGCAGACAGGCAGTATGACAAAAATAACTTTCTGATACACGATTATTTCTTTGCAAAGGCTTTGGATAAAGTGCGTCCGGGCGGTGTGGTTGCCTTTGTGACAAGCAAGGGCACAATGGACAAGAAAAGTCCGGAGGTCAGAAAGTATCTTGCACAGAGGGCGGAGCTTTTAGGTGCGGTCAGGCTTCCCAATACAGCGTTTAAGGAGAACGCAGGAACGGAAGTCACTTCCGATATTTTATTCTTAAAGAAGCGTGACCGGGTAATGGACTTGGAGCCGGAGTGGGTGCATCTGTCGGAAGATGAAAACGGCATTGCCATGAACAGCTATTTTACTGAGCATCCGGAGATGATCGTGGGAAAAATGGAAATGGTAAGCGGGCAATACGGCATGGAAAGCACCTGCACACCCGATACCACCAGACCCTTTGCAGAGCAGTTAAGGGAAGCGGTAAGCCGCATTGACGGGAAAATTGAGGAAATGGAGCTTGATGAGTTTGACAGAGAGATGGCAGACCAGACCATTCCGGCAGACCCGGACGTGAAGAATTACAGCTATACGCTTGTGGATGATAAGGTTTATTACCGTGAAAACTCCGTCATGAAGCCTGTGGACATGAAAGATTCCATGCTGGAGCGTATTAAAGGAATGGTGGGCATCAGGGATTGTACGCAGGAGCTGATCAATGTGCAGCTTCAGGAATATCCGGATACCGTCATTAAGGAGAAGCAGGCAGAATTAAATTCACTGTATGATGCTTTCTCCAAAAAGTACGGACTTATCAATTCACAGACCAACAAAAGGGCGTTTAACCAGGACAGCAGCTACTGCCTGCTCTGTTCGCTGGAAAAGCTGGACGATGAGGGCAATTTTAAGGGTAAAGCGGATATGTTCACCAAGCGTACCATTAAAAAAGCCGAGGTTGTCACAAGCGTTGACACCGCAGCCGAAGCCCTTGCGGTTTCGCTGTCGGAAAAGGCGAGGGTTGATCTTGACTATATGGCGGAGCTGTCAGGAAAAAGCACTGACACGATAAAAGAGGAACTGACCGGGGTAATCTTTAACAATCCCGTAACGGACAAATGGGAAACTGCGGACGAGTATTTAAGCGGCAATGTCCGTGACAAGCTGGAAACAGCAAAAGTCTATGCGGAGAACCACCCGGAATATGCCGTCAACGTGCAGGCACTTACACAGGTACAGCCAAAAGAGCTTGATGCAAGCGAGATTGAGGTGCGCATCGGGGCAACATGGATAAAGCCGGAGTATCTGGAGGATTTCATGCGTGACACCTTTGAAACGCCGCAGCACTTATTTGACAGGAACATCATGGGCGTACAGTTTTCGGACGTGACGGGGCAGTGGAACGTAAAGGGCAAAAATGCGGATTACGGAAATGCGCTTGTGAACATGACCTATGGAACCAGCCGCAGGAACGCCTACCAGATTTTAGAGGATTCGCTGAATCTGAAAGACAGCCGGGTATATGACACCATAGAGGAGGACGGGAAGGAAAAGAGAGTCCTCAATAAGAAAGAAACCACCCTTGCTGCACAGAAGCAGGATACCATCAGGGAAGCCTTTAAGGACTGGGTTTTTCGTGACCCGGACAGGCGGCAGGACTTAGTGGCAAAGTACAATAAGCTGTTCAATTCCACCAGACCGAGGGAATATGACGGTTCACACCTGAAATTTCCCGGCATGACACCGGACATTGAGCTAAAGCCACATCAGAAAAGTGCAGTAGCACACGTTTTATACGGGGATAATACCTTACTGGCGCATTGTGTCGGTGCGGGAAAGACCTTTGAAATGACAGCGGCGGCAATGGAGAGCAAACGGTTAGGCTTATGTCAAAAGAGCCTGTTTGTCGTGCCGAACCACCTGACAGAGCAGTGGGCGAGTGATTTTTTGCGCCTTTATCCGGGAGCTAATATTTTAGCCGCCACGAAAAAAGATTTTGAGCCTGCCAACCGGAAAAAATTCTGTTCGAGGATTGCCACGGGAGATTATGATGCGGTCATTATCGGACATAGTCAATTCGAGAAAATTCCCCTGTCACAGGAAAGGCAGGCGGCAATGATCGAGCGTCAGATAGACGAAATTGAAACTGCGATTGCAATGGCAAAAGCGGACAATGGGGAGCGTTACACAATCAAGCAGATGGAGAAATCAAGAAAAGCACTCCAGACAAGGCTTGAAAAACTCAATGATACATCAAGAAAAGACAATGTAGTGACCTTTGAGCAGTTAGGCGTTGACAGGCTTTTCGTGGACGAGAGCCACAACTATAAAAATCTGTTCCTTTACACTAAAATGAGGAATGTGGCGGGCATTGCACAGACAGAGGCACAGAAGTCCTCGGATATGTTTGCAAAGTGCCAGTACCTCGATGAGATAACGGGAGGCAAAGGAGTTACTTTTGCGACAGGCACACCGATCAGCAACAGCATGACGGAATTATACACCAATATGCGCTATCTCCAGTATGGCACGCTTCAGAAGCTGGGGCTTGGGCATTTTGACAGCTGGGCATCTTCCTTTGGAGAAACACAGACAGCCATAGAGCTTGCACCGGAGGGAACAGGTTATAGGGCGAAAACAAGGTTTGCGAAGTTCTTCAATCTGCCGGAGCTTATTTCCCTATTCAAAGAAAGTGCAGATATTCAGACGCCGGATATGTTAAAGCTGCCTGTGCCGGAAGCAGAGTATGAAAACGTGGTGTTAAAGCCGAGTGAATACCAGCAGGATATGGTGGCATCGCTTGCGGAACGTGCGGAGGCGGTGCGTGACAGGAAAGTGGACGCAGCGGTTGACAACATGCTCAAGATTACCAACGATGGGAGAAAGTTAGCGTTAGACCAGCGGCTTATCAACGATATGCTTCCTGATGATGAAAACTCAAAAGCGAGTACCTGTGTCAGAAAAGCATTTGAGATATGGGAGCAGACAAAGGAGCAGAAGTCCACACAGTTAATTTTTTGTGACCTTTCCACACCGAAGGGGGATGGCACATTTAATGTATATGATGACATAAAAAACAAATTGATCGGGAAAGGAGTACCGCCGGAGGAGATAGCGTTCATACATAATGCAAATACGGAAACAAGGAAAGCGGAGCTGTTCGCAAAAGTAAGAAGCGGGCAGGTTCGTTTTTTATTGGGTTCCACGCAGAAAATGGGAGCCGGAACCAACGTGCAGGATCGGCTTATTGCCTTACATCATCTCGATGTACCGTGGCGTCCGTCCGACATCGAACAGCAGGAGGGGCGTATTTTAAGGCAGGGCAACATGAATCCAAAGGTAAAGATTTACCGGTATGTGACAGAGAATACGTTTGACAGCTACTCGTGGCAGCTCATCGAAAACAAGCAGAAATTCATCGGGCAGATCATGACGAGCAAATCCCCGGTCAGAAGCTGTGAGGACGTGGACGAGGCTGCACTGACCTATGCGGAAGTAAAGGCTCTGGCAACGGGCAATCCCTATATAAAAGAAAAGATGGATCTCGATATTCAGGTGTCAAAGCTGAAGCTGATGAAAGCCAACCACACCAGCCAGAAGTACCGTCTGGAGGACAATATCGCAAAGCACTATCCGCAGCAGATCGCCATTCTGAAGGAGCGTATCAGCGGTATGCAGGCGGACATTCAGACCGCAAAGGCAAAACTTCCGGCAGATAAAGAGCAGTTTTTTATGAAAGTCGGGGATAAGGCTTATACGGACAAAAAAGAAGCCGGAGCTGCACTTGTGGAGATGTGCAAGGAAATGAAAACAGTCAATGTGCCTGCAACAGTCGGGGAATATGCCGGGTTTAAAATGGCGGTGTCTTTTGATTCGTTCAACCACAAATTTGTGATGAACTTAAAAGGGCAGTTAAGCCATAACTTGGAAATCGGTTCAGACCCACTCGGCAACATTGCCCGTATCAATCACGCTCTGGAATCTATGCCGAAACAGCTTGCCGAAGCGCAGACCAAACTTGAAAACGTGGAGCATCAGCTTGAAACAGCAAAAGCGGAAGTGCAGAAGCCTTTTTCACAGGAGCAGGAATTAGCGGAAAAGTTAGACCGTCTGTCTGCCTTAAATGCCCTGCTTAACATGGACGAAAAGGGCAATGACGGGATCGGCATGGAAGATGAGCCGGAAACGTCAGAGGGAGATAGAGAGGTTGCAGACCGTTCTGCAAAGAATATCCCGCTTGCGGAGAAACTGACGGATACGGGGCAGAATAAAGGCGGCAGGCAGTATACGGATGTACCTGCAGCAAGGGTATCCTTAAAGGAAAAGCTGGAAGCGTTCAAAGTCAAAGCTGCCGAGGGAGATGCAGATAAAGCCACGCCAAAAAAAGCAAAGGATAAAGCAGAAATTTTATAATTATTTTGAACGGGTAGCTGTGAAAAGCTGCCGTTTCCATTAAGCAGACAGGAGGGAGAAAGAGAACATACATTAGCAAAATAAAAAGAGGGAGAATGTTTATAACAGTTATTCTTCCTCTTTTTCATCAGGCGTAAACTCTGCAATATCATTAAGGGTAAATCCCTCGCCTAAAATATTCAGTATCACATTCAGCGTGTGGGTAGTGACAGACTGGTTGGTTTTCAACCGCTGAATCTGCGCCCTGCTGATACCGTAATGGGTGTAAAGACTGTACTGGCTTATACCGTTTTCTTTTAAGGTTTTAAAGAGTTTGTCGAATTTTATCATTATTTGCGATATTTTCCTTCCGGTTTTCTATTGAATATGTTTTATTATGCTCCTATAATGGAGATGATTATAGTTACCAAAATCGGAGATTATTATGCAAAAGGAGAAAATATGGAAAAGGAACAAATATTGCAACAATTATTTTCACAGACGAAAGAGGATAAGGACATACTGCTGGAACAATTAGTGTTCTGCAAATTTGCAAATGAATATGATTTTGAAAATTATTTCAGAATAGGGAAACTGAAAGAAAGTGATCTGTTCTGCTTGATAAGTTTCCTGTATCATCAGGATTGCTTTTTAATGATGCTGGACATTATGAACAGATACAGGGACAGATTTGTTTCACATGACGAGTCTTTATTAAAGGAACTGGATTTTTCAGAGCAGTTTATGTCAAGGATAGAAAAGATAAAGGGTGTTGCAGAGTGTTAAAAAAATATGGCAGTACGAAAAAAGCAGTCAGAAATGGCTGCTTTTATTGTGAATAAAAACAGATGGAGGTATCAGGAATGGAAACAGCAAAACAGAATACACAACAGAACATAGAGGAAAATGATGCGCTAAAGCAGTTCATGGGACTGCTTAACCGGCAGGGCATGGGAGAACAGTCACAAGATTTTATGGAGCTTTTTCAATATGTGGCAGGTATGCAGCTACAGCTTGCCGTGATGACAGACGAGCTGCAGGGTGTCAAGGAGCAGCTCTCACAGTTGCGGGAAAACCAGCCCAAAACGGTCACAGAGAGCCTTGTGGATAAGGTGACACACCTTCAGGAGAAAATCGCAAACCTGTCGGAACGCTTGTCAGCAGTAAAAGATCATTTAGCAGAAACAGCAACACAGGCATTCAATGCTTTTAAGGAAAAAGGAAAGGCGGAAATGTGCAAAGTGTTACAAAAAGGAATTTCTGGCGTGAAATCAGTGCTTGCAGACTGCCGGGAGCATCTGGTTGATGTGATGATGGACTACAAAAAGACAGCTAACCAGATAGACAGTATTGGAGATGAATTAAAGCAGATTGGGAACAGCGTTTCCAACGTGGGCAGACTATTGGCTGGAAAAGGCACAAAAGAGGCGTCTGACGAAAAGTCAGGCGTTGCCCTGACAAGGGCAGTTAATAAGCCTGTAAAGAAAGCCATTGCTAGGCTGGAAGAGAATCTTGACAGTATTGATAGAATGTCTGAAAAATTGGATAAAATCTACAGCAGGCTTGAGCCACAGAAAGCAGCGGAAAAGGGTACAAGAACTTCCTTAAAAGAAAAGCTGGCACAAATGCAGGAAAAGGCAGGAACGCAGAACAGGCAGCCGGATATGGAAAAGAAGAAAGAAAAGGGAAAGGAGGCAGTCATATAAAATTCATAAAAATTTTGTTGCAAAAACGGCAGTTGGATAATAAAATATAGTTAGAGAAGTATGTTTAACCGAAGATGAGCCATACTAATAAAGGAGGTGTTTATATGGCAACTTCAAGTATCACGAAGAATTTTGTCATTTCCGGCAAGGAGCAGGTGGAGATGTTCGTCAATGCGATTGAAGAATCTGCCAAAAACCGTCCTGTCCGTACTCCGGTAAATGTAAAATTCATTGAAACTGAGGATGAATTGAGAGAGTTTATGAGGTTTAGAGAAAAGAAAGCAAAGGAGAAATTAAATGCCAATAACGGATAAGTTTTTTGCAATCAATATCCGTAAGTATTTGGCATTGGGAGATGACCATGAAGCCGGGGAGCCTGCGCTTATTCAATTGCTCTCCGGATTTTCTTGTCCAAAGAATCCGGATGTAGAACATTTTTTGAAAAAAAATGCAATAGAGTTTACCAAAAAAAATCAGTCGGTTACATATCTTGTTTTTTCCAAGGATAATGGAGAAATGTTAGGTTATTTTACGCTTGCATTAAAGCCGTTGACAATCCGTGGTGAAACAGTAAGCAATACCACGAAACGAAAATTGCTGCGGGTTAGTGAATTAGATGTAAAGTCGGATACCTATACCATGTCTGCTTATCTTATAGCTCAGCTTGGGAAAAATTATGCAGATGGCAGGAACAGAGAGATTGCCGGAAAAGAGCTTATCGAACTGGCTTGGATGATAATTGAAAAAACACAATATATGTTTGGCGGAATGGTAACATTCTTAGAAGCAGAAAAAGAGGAAAAATTATTATCGTTTTACCGGGATAACAGTTTCTCACAGTTTGATACACGTCAGACTGCATCGGGAACAACAGAACCGCATGAGCTTGTGCAGCTGCTGCGCTTGCTCTAATACAATTTAATAGCAACTAAAAGGTGTATGGAAAGAGTATCAATAGCCATGCACCTTTTTTATTTCAGGAATACCGTCTTGTGAATTTACAGGGCGGTATTTTTGCGTGCAAAAAGAGTAAAAGCTCTGGAAAGGAAAAACTATGGTAGATAATAATACAAACACGGTCATCAACACGAACACAGTTCATATGACCGAGAAACAGAAAGTAAAAGAGATCACCGACAGACTGGAGGAAGGCTTAAAAGAGCTTTTTGAGAGTGAAAAGTATAAAAGTTACCTCTCCACTATGTCAAAATTCCACAATTACAGCTTTAACAATACGCTTCTGATCGCCATGCAGAAGCCGGAGGCGACTTTAGTGGCAGGCTACAAGGCGTGGCAGAAAAATTTTGGCAGACACGTCAACAAAGGCGAAAAAGCAATCCGTATTCTTGCCCCGATGCCTTACAAGATCAAGGAGGAACGGGATAAGTTAGACCCTGTGACCGGAGAAATGACCTTTGATGAAAACGGTATGCCGCAGAAAGAGGAAGTGGAGGTTACAATCCCGGCATTCCGTGTGGTATCTGTCTTTGACGTGTCACAGACGGACGGCAAGCCCATACCGGAGCTGGAGGCGCAGGAGCTTTTGTCTGCAGTGGAAGGCTATGAGAACTTTGTGCAGGCACTTATGAATGTGGCTCCGGTTCCCATTGGCTTTGAGGACATTCCCGGAGATTCCAAAGGATATTTTCATACAACGGAAAACCGGATTGCGGTGCAGGAGAACATGAGCGAGAGCCAGACACTGAAAACAATGGTGCATGAAACCGCACATTCTATGCTGCATAACAAGGAAATCAGCCAGGATATTGACGCACCTGTAAAGGACAGGAATACCAAAGAGGTGGAAGCGGAGAGCATCGCTTATACCGTCTGCCAGCACTTCGGCATAGATACGTCAGATTACTCTTTCGGATATATTGCCGGGTGGAGCAGCGGAAAGGACATGAAAGAGCTGAAATCTTCCCTTGATACAATCCGCAGAACTTCATCGGAGCTTATTAAGGGCATTGAAGGGCAGCTTCAGGAAATACAGCGTGACCGGGATTTGATGCAGGATAAGTCCATAAATGGACTGGAAAAGGAGAGCCGTCTGCTGATACAGAACAGTGATCTGTCCGAGTACAGCCTTGTAAATGTCAGGGGAATGGATGCGGCGGAGATTATGGAAGCTCTCTCTGCCATGAACGATGATGACAGGCTGAGTGTTGCTGCATATTTGGAAAGTAGAGGTGCATGGACTACGGAGATTGCCAATGAGGAAACAAGGGAATTTGGGGAGTACCACCTTGATGTCCGGTACATTACCGATACAAATGAGATAATTGACTTAAAGAAAGAAATGGCATGGGAAGAAAGGGCAAAGGAGCCAATCGGGGCGGATGATGTGATTTTGAAGATTACCCATGCGGAAGGTTTTGAGATAGAGCGCATTACCAATAAGACACCGGAGGAAGTACAGGAAATCATGGGTGCGCTTACAAAGCTGGAAGAAAAGGACAGGAAGAATATCCATGATTGTCTGGAAAGCTATGGGGCTGATTATATCCCTATCATTGTGGACGGCGGCAGAAATTCCGGTATGCCGCAGTTTAATGACTTTGAGATTGACCTGAATAAAAAAGAGGTAGTAATGATGAACCACCTTTCCCCGGCACAGCAGGCGGAGGGTATCATCAACCGTCTGGAATATGCAAAGACCGCTTTTTCCGATGATGAGCGTAACTTGATTGTAAATTATGCCTATAAGCTGAATGATATGGAAAAGACAAGGGAGCTTGCGGAACATATCTATTATGAGGAAACGGAAGGCAATCAGGGAGCAGCCCTTGCGGTCATTGATGCACAGGCAGAGATTGATGCACTTCCCGACCCTATGATCGGCTTGTCGGAAATGGAGGATTACGGATATACATGGAATGAGATGCTGCCGCTTACGAAAGAGAGGGCATTGGAATTATTTGAGCATGATTTACCGATATATGTACTGCATGAGGACGGTTCTGAAACAACCGTGGAGGACAGAACGCAGATAACGGAGCATGAGGGAATCTTTGGCATTGAAAAAAAGGATTGGGAGAATGAGAGAAATTTCCTCACAATGCAGGAGGAGCTTTCGGAGAATGAAGCGGCAAAGGAAACCCGGCTTTTGTATGGCAGCACGGATAAATACGGGATATATCAGTTAAAAGATGATCCGGAGCTAAGACAATTCCGCTTTGAGGGGACGGAAGCACTGAAACGCATGGGCATTACAAAGTACAATTTTGATGCCATTAAACGGGAGAATTACAACCTGATTTATGTGGGTGAACTGTCCGAACTGCAAGGACAGACGCAGGGGGAAACGCTGGAAGCAGTCTTTGAAAAGTTTAATATAGATCACCCGACAGACTACAAGGGACATTCCCTTTCCGTCAGCGACATCGTGGTGCTGCATGAGGACGGGGAAAATACTGCCCATTTTGTAGATTCCTTTGGATTTACGGAGCTTCCGGAATTTACAAGGACGCTGGAGGGCGAAAAAACGCAGGAAGCAGACAAAGCGGAAATGGAGCTTACCGATGAAGAAAAACAATTCCTTGAAACTGACAATGCACCTTTGATTGCGAAAAAGTTTCTTGCATGGGATGAGATTGAAGATTTGGGGTATCGTTTTTTTGAGGACGGGTATATCGACAGATTCGAGCCGAGCGAAAAAGCGTTGTATGGCGATGGCATGGTGCCGGAGCCTGAAATATATGATATAGCCCGCCGTATGCATGGCGGCGAGGATATTCGCAAGGAGCTTGCAAAGGCTCTTATCGGCGGATATGAACGGGTAATGGGAATAGGCGAAGATGATGCCGTTGCAGTGTTTGGGAATGATGCGGTGACTGTCACTTTCGGGAATGCCAAAAAGCAGATTTCCTATGAAGAAATGGGGACGGCTTTTCTCGGTCTGATTGAACGAGAGTACAAAGACGTTGAGCAGGCAAGAGCCACTGAGGAGCAGGAGGAAGAAATTGCGGAAGATGCCACTTTTGGACAGAGTGTCCAAAAGCCGGAAACGGAGAGCATAGAGGACGGGGACGAAATTATTGATCTCGGAGAGGAAAGGGAACAGGTGCTTGCAGAGATGAAAAAGGCACAAGGAGAAAGGCAGGACACCTCTGGACACGATGTCCAGAAGCCGGGAATGGAAGATAAGGAGGAACCTCACGAAACAGAGCTTGCATTTCAGATAGCAGACCGCTATATCACCATACAGGAAACAGAGGGCGGCTATGATTATTCCATTATGGGTATGGATTATAAAGAAATAGACGGCGGCGTGTATGACAATCCTGATATTAGTATCAGGGAAGCACTGAATGACATAGTGGAGGATTTGAAAGCGGAACCGGATCATAACGGTGCAAAGGGAAACATTGAGAAAGACAGCAAGCTGATACCGATGGATTTTGATGAGCTGCTTGTTAAAAATATGTACGCTGACCGTGTGGAAGGCTCCACTATTACGAATATGCAGAACACACAGAGCAGTGTGGTGGCAGATTTTAAGGCAAAGACGGATGAGCTGTTCCATGAAATAAGCGAGATGAATCCGGCAGAGATTGAGGAAACCGTCAAAGTCCATGTGCAGGCGAAAATAGACGAATATGGCATTGATGCACAAATAGTGGATGCTGCAGTAGTCGGGAGCAGATGCCGGGGATTGGAGCGTGAAGGCTCTGACCTTGATGTGGTAGTGGAGCTTTCCACAAATGAGCGTGAGGACGATTTATTTAACACTTTTAATGAGGACGGACTTCATATCGGCGGGATAAAGGTGGATATTAACCCGATTACTGAACAAAGGACGGGAAGCCTTGAAACCTATCTTCCACAGGTGGAGGAGTATCTTGAAGGTATCAGGATGGCAAGGGAGCAGGCAGAAAAAGAAGTAGAAGTAACCTTAATGGTATCGGAGTGCAGCGAATTTCATAATTACGGGGAATTTTATGAGAATATTTCCACCGTGGAGGAAGCCATTGCAATCTGGAAGCAGATACCGCCGGAGCGTTTGAACGCCATACCCGCAATCGGTATCAATGTCCATTTACCGGGAACAGAACCCTATGAGGATAGTGAGATTGACATTTTATCGGGCAGACGGATAGACCTTGAAATCCTAGAGCATATCCCTGATATTAAGAACAATCCGAAGGCTATGGAGGTTATTGCACAGCTTGTGGCAAAACTGCCGGAAATGGAGATAGACGGTGTGATGTCAGAGGAAATGGAAGCGAGGGTTTGGGAACTGCGTATGCCGGGGCTGGATAAGGCGGGGCAGCTTGCAGTAGAGCTTGACCGTTTTGTGTATGATTATGATATATATAGTTATCGTAATGATGTGCATAGTATGACCGAGAATATAGCGGAGCTTACAGAGATGTTAAATCAGGGAGATACGGAACATATCACAGAATGGCTAAATGAAGCGATTTCTGAAGGAGCTGCACCGGAGGAAGAAGAACGGGCAAAAGAACTGCTTGAAAAGCTGGCAGAGTATACGCCCCTTGCCAAGATTGAAGAAAATGCCATAAATGGCATGGAAGAACAGAACTATAACATGGTCGATGATGTGCAAGGAACTGGGGACAGTTCCTTTAATAACGGTGTTGGTGAAAAAGCACAGAAGGAAGCGGCAAAGAGAGAGCAAGAACAGCCTGCCGCAAGGATTTCTCTAAAAGCCCGCCTTGCCGAGAAAAAAGCACAGGTGGCAGGACAGAATCAAGACCATGATGCACAGGAAAACAGTAAAAATAATCAGAGGGAGATGTAAGCAATGAAAAATGAATTTACCGTGGAAGAAAGCAATTTAATCAGTATTTATACGGAAGAAGGTACAGCTTCCGGTTTGGGAAGCAGGGCAAAGGTCATAAAGAGTATCAGTGATGCAATGGAGCATTTGGAAGATGATGAGATGATGGAATTATCGCTTCGGGTGATTGTAAAACTGATTGACTTGACGGATCAGGAATTTGCGGAGCTGGAGTTTATAGTAGCAGAGTAAAATTTGAATGGGCAGAGCATGGCTTTTGTGGCTGTGTTCTGCTTTTTTATTGTATGAATATCTTTGAATAAGAGCAGAGGGAGCAGGCAAGGCAGAGAATATTGTCGGTTAATTCAAGCCGATAAATTGAACCCCGAAATGATTTATTGCCGGAGGAATTTTTTTCACAACAAAATAAGGGTTGTTTACAACATACATAAGCAGATGCGGAATTGTGTGATATAATTTAAGAAAAATTATAGAAGGATGTGATGCATATGGAGCATACGATTGCCAAAGACGCTTTTTCTGGCTTGTCAGGCAATAATGCAGTTTACAATGCAATTTGCATTGCAGTTTGTGATGATGAACAGTTTATGTGTGATATGATTGAAGAAAAAATCAAGGAGATGCTGCCGGATGCGGTAGTATGCAAATTTTTTTCGGCGCAGGAACTGCTTGACAGCGAAACACAAATAGATATTCTGTTTTTAGACATACAGATGCCGGAGATGGACGGAATGGAAGCGGCAAGGCTTTTTCGTAGAGATTGGAAACAGGCACTCATCATATTTGTTACAGCGGCTCCGGAATATGTCTTTCAGGCGTTTGATGTAGGTGCATTTCATTATCTGGTCAAACCTTTGTCAGATGATAAATTCTGTGAAGTTTTTGAAAATGCGGTTCAGGAGATTGAAAGCAGGAAGAAAGGAAATGGAGAACTTGATGAAGAATATATGATGATACAGGCAGGAGGAGACCATACGAAAATACTGCTGAAGGATATTATCTATGCGGAAGTGTTCAACCGAAAAGTCATTATCCATACCGTAAACGGCGATACAGAATATTATGGCAATCTGTCAAATCTTGAGAAAAAGGCAGGGGAGGATTTTTTTAGAACGCATCGGTCATATCTTATTCATTTTAGATTTGTACATAGATATGATGCTGCATCTGTTACTATGGAAAAGGGAACAGTGTTAATCGCTAAACAGAATTATCCTGAATTTGTGAAACAGTATTTGAAATATAATCAGAGGAAAGGCAGGGAAATCAAGTGAGTCCGATAGAATTATGTTGGAATATCACATCTTATATATCAATTATTGTGCAGCTTATCGCTGCCGGCGTTTGTTTTGGAGTATTTGTATTACCCTATATGCAGGGCAGAGATAAAGCAGTTAAGACGGGAAGTGTGTATGGGGTGGTAATGACGGTTTTATATATCATGCCGCCACAGATAGACAATATTCTTGCATATTTCATTGGAACAGTGGCGGCATTTGCCGTGATGTATGTGGAGGACAGGCAGAATATAAATCAAAAAATATTTTTGTCGGTCACTTTCTTTACGCTGCGTTGGCTGTCCTCTTCTATGGCAGGGATTATAGATTTCTTTCTGGATATTGTTCTTTTCAATTCGGCGATAGCGGCGATGTCATGGCTGCATTATGGACTGTATGTAATGACAAGAATTATGGATATACTGTTTTGTTCGCTACTTTTGCTGTTGTCCATTCAGGCTGTCAATAGAGCTTATGAGTACAAGAACAGATATATGGGAAAAAAGGAACTTTTGATGCTGATTGTGCCATCGTTGTTAGGCATGGTTGGCTATATGATTTTTCATTTTTATCAGGTAAAATCCGAAATGACAGGATTTTATGATGTGCTGTGTTTCCTATATTATTTAATGTCCATAATAGCAATCCTTGTGATAATTGTATTCTTTCAGAACTGGAAAAGCTTACAGGAAGAACAGTTAGGTCAGGAACTTTTGGAAAGCCAAATAAACAATATAAAAATGCATATTAAGGAAGTTGAAAAATTGTATGGAGATCTCCGTGCTATGCGCCATGACATGGGAAACCATATCCAGATGATAGAGCGTCTGATGGGTGCGGATAACAGCAGCGAGGCTTTTGCATATCTCGGAAGGCTGAAAAGTGAATGGCAGGAGCTTACGCCAGAGATCAGGACAGGTAATCCGGTTACGGACATGATCCTTCTGGAAAAAAGCAACGAAGCACAGATGCGTGGAATCCGGTTTGAATGTGACTTCCGTTATCCGGAAAATACAAAGCTGGATGTTTTTGATGTCTGCATTATCTTATATAATGCATTAAATAATTGCATGGAATCGGTAAATGGAGAAAAACCTTATATCAAAGTCCATGCGTTCCGTAAAAACAGTATTTTTATGTTGATCATCAGCAATAGTTTTAAGGGCAGGCTTCGGATTGACCCGGCAGAGGGAATTCCGTATACTGCCAAGAAGAATGGTGAGCATGGAATCGGCTTGAAAAATATGCGTAGAGTGGCAAAAAAATATATGGGTGACTTGTCATTTGAGCAGAATGGGGATGAGGTGACGGTGGGAATCATGCTCCAGATTGTATAAATGGTTTACAACGAAATAAGGGCGGTTCACAACATATCGGTTGATTAGCACAAGTAATTTTCCGATAAATTTGTTAGAGAATAGAAAATCTATAACATTAATTATAGGCTACTTGGGAAAGGGATTTCAAATTTATTTATCAAGGAGGACGAAACAATGACAATTAACGGAATTAGTGGAGCAAATACGCAGGCAGCGCAGATAGGGATGAATCAGGCAATGGATTCTTACAGCAAGAACATTCAGAACCAGATTGCCAATGCACAGAAACAGTTACAGGAGCTTTCTTCCAACGAGGAAATGACGTTAGAAGAAAAGATGAAGAAGCGTCAGGAGATTCAACAGCAGATCAGCGACTTGAATATGCAGCTTAGACAGCATCAGATTGAGCAGAGAAAAGAACAGCAGTCTAAGGGTGCATCTATGGACGATATGCTCGGCGGAAATCGAACAGCAGCAAAGTCGGGAAATAAGGGAAGCGGGCTGTCACAGGCAAGTATGCAGGCAATGATTTCCGCAGATTCTTCCATGAAGCAGGCAAAAGTGCAGGGCAGCGTGGCAACACAGATGCAGGGCAGAGCGAATGTTTTAAAGGCAGAAATAAAGCAGAGTGGAAGTACAGAGGCTAAGGAAGCGGAGCTGGCGGATTTGGAACAGAAAGCCGTAAATGCAACAGCCTCACAGATGAATACACTTGCAGAGGCTAATAAGGCTGTCAGCGAAGCTGCAGCAGCAGAACGCACTGAGAAGAAAACTTCTGATGCAAAAGAGGAAAAAGAGGCACAGGCAGAAGGCAAGACCGAAAAGACAGCAGACAGCGGTGCAATAGGAGAGAAAGCGCAGGATGGCATATCAGGTGCAGATGCACAGACAGGAAATATAGAAAATGTGCAGCAGGATAACGGCGCACAGGCACAGAACATACAGCCTGCCCAAACAGCCGTTCCAGAAACTCCGGCGGCACAGCCAGCAGTTTATACCCATGTTGATGTCCGTTTGTAAAGGAGGTAAGGCTTATGTCAGAAATAAACAGTTTCAGCGACTACGCAAGTAAATATAACACAAATATGGATTATTCTTCGTTATTTGGCGGCGGTGCTCCCTATATAGATAATGGCATGGGCGGGATCAATGTGTCGGACTATGCCATGATTAAAAACGGAAGCTATGGAAAACTGATGAAGGCTTATTATGCGAAACAGGATGCGGATAAGCTGTCACAGTTCGGTGATTCTTCCAAAACACTGACGCTGATGCGTTCCAGTGCGGACTCGCTGAAAAAGTCTGCGGAAGTGTTGGGCGATGTCTCGCTTTATGAGAAAAAGAAATTCAAGAAAAAGGACGAGGAAACCGGAGAAGAAATCGAGGTCGAGGATTATGACTGGGATGCGATCACAAAGGCGGTTAAAACCTTTGTTGACGATTACAATTCGGTGGTAGAACAGGCAGGAAATTCAGAAACGAAGAATGTGCTGCGCAATGCGGCATGGATGACCGGTATAACGGAGAAGGCGGGCAATCTGCTCTCGAAAGTAGGCATTACCATTGGAAAGGGCAATAAGCTGGAGTTTGATGAGGAAGGCTTGAAGAAAAAAACAACGTTAGGAGAAAGCGGTATTGAGTTTGACAATATTTCTACTTTAAAATCCCTGTTTACAGGGTATGGCTCATTTGCTAGCCAGATTGAGCAGAAAGCTTCGGCGATATCCAGCGCTGCGGCGAGGACAAAGGGAGTGGATCAAACCTACAATAAGAGCGGGGCTTATTCCGACACGCTGTCGAAGCTGTTTGGTAGTACCGTGGATGAAAAAGTGGGTGATAAGTTCAAAGATAAAGATACGGTCAAGGACAAAAACAAGGATAAAGAGAAAGATAAGAGTTCTGATAAAACTTCTTAAATCCAAGACAGATAAAAAAGCGATGAGAAAGATTGAGTTTGCGCTAATCACAATGGCTTGATATACAATATATATTAACCATAAATATATTGTAGTAGGAAGGAGGTGACAAAGATGAGGAAGTTAGGAAAAAAGGTTACTCTGGATAAGAGGTCCTTGCAGGCATACAAGTTCTGCGTATGTTCAAATTGCCCATGCCCTTCAGGCACGAGCAGCTATAGCGCAAAGGCATCTGATTCAGAAAGAAAAGCACCAACGAATTAGGGCTTGAAGTAGGCGACATCTAAACTCTAGATGCCATATGTGAAGGGAAGCATATATTCAGTACCTATGCGTATGGCATTTGGAGCGATGATAGAGCGGAGGTTTCTGATTACGGAAGAAGATGACAAAGATGAGCAAGCTAGGGGGACATGTCCTTCAGGCACGAGTAGCTATAATGCAAAGGCATCTGATTCAGAAAGAAAGACACCAACAAATTAAGTTTAAAACATGCGGCATCTAATCTTGGATGCCGCAATGCTATAGGAGAAAAAATAAATGTCAGTACCTTATATTCATACTTTTTATACTCCGAAAGGATATTATTTTTATGACTTTAATACCAATGCAATAGTCCGAATTAATAAAAGTGTATATGATTTTCTGAATGAATGGGAAAAAAACAAGGATTGTCCTAATTCGCAATCCGAATGTGGAAATATAATAGATGAACTAAAAAGAGCGGGTTTTCTGTCGGAACGTCATTGGACCAAGATTGAACATCCTGCAACTAAGATGTTGGATAGATATTTGCATAGTTCTGTGGAATCAATTACTTTACAGGTAACACAGCAGTGTAATTTAAAGTGTAATTATTGTCCCTATTCAGGGAGTTATTATAATAGAGAGCATAGTAACAGGCATATGTCATTTGAAACAGCTAAACAAGCAATTGATTTTTATATTGCACATTCTTTTGATATTCCTGTTGCTCATATTGGATTTTATGGAGGGGAACCTTTAATAGAATATGATTTGATTCGCAAAATTGTTGAATATTGTAGAGAAAAATGTTTTGGCAAAAAAATAATGTATTTTATGACTACAAATGCGACTCTTCTTACAGAAGAAGTAATTGATTTTTTAATGGAGAATGAATTTAATTTATCAATAAGTTTGGATGGACCGAGGAATTATCATGATCGCAATAGGCACAGAATTGATGATAGCGGTTCGTTTGATATAGTAATGCAAAATATTGAAAGATTATATAAACGATATCCTGAGAAAAAAGATAATGTCCAGTTTAATTGTGTGCTTGATCCCACATCAGATATAAAGTGTATAAATGATTTCTTTATGAATGAAGATATGCTTAAGGAATATAGGGTTCTTTTCAATTCTCTTTCGAGGGAAGGGATTAAGGATAATGATAAATTTGTTCCTAATAAAGATTATCTTGAACAATTCGAATATGAGTTGTTTAAGATGTTCTATTCAAAATCAGAAAAAATAGAAGGAATAGATGTATCAAAGGTTGTGGAGTCATACTATTTGCAAATCAAAACTGTGTATGCACAGAGAAAAATGAGCAGTTTTGTTGAAGATTTTTCGCATCCCGGAGGACCATGCATTCCGGGTACACATAAGCTGTTTGTCAATGTAAAGGGTGATTTTTATCCATGTGAGAAAGTTTGTGAGTGTTCGGCAGATACAATCATAGGGAATATAGATAAGGGATTTGATTTAGATAAGGCTGAGACGCTTTTGAATGTTGGAAAACTGACTGAGGAACAGTGTAGGGACTGTTGGTGTGCAAAATATTGTTATATATGTACTGCACATTTGGATCAGGGCGATGGGTTATCAAGAGAATTAAAACAAAAACATTGTGCTGGAGTAAGAAAAAGCATAGAAAATGATTTTAAAGATTATTGTCTTTTGCATGAAATGAGTGGATTGGACGATGATGTGATCTATTTGAACTGAGAAGGGAGTGAAATAGATGGCAGCTGCAAGCAGGGCACTGATGTATCCGTATGATATATCGCTATTACATATGATTATGCACAAATTTCCAGATTTTGAAATTATTGAAGTGGCATCACCAAATGGCTGGGGGTATGTAGGCAAGGATGCTGGAAGTAAGATAGGAATAGAAACAGGTATTATAGTGAAGCATGAACAGGAAATAGAATTCAATCAGATTGAAAAGCTGTTCCTTATGCCATCAATTATATCATTAGACGATAAATGTTTCAGAACAATTATTGATAAAGCAAAAAGTTTGAATATTGAAATTATTGATATGAGGAATAATGGAAATGACGTTTGCTTAAAAAGAGATGATAAGCTGTATGGAACAGAGATTAAGAAAATAGATAAGCCTGTTGTCCTTGTGATTGGAACTGGGGACAGGACAAATAAGTTTGACATCCAGTTGATTGTAAGAGAGTGCTTTCAAAAAAAAGGATATACTGTTTCGCAAATAGGAACAAAAGGATATTGTGAATATTTAGGTTTCCACAGTTTCCCCAATTTTATGTATTCCAATTTGCAGGTGACGGACAGGATACTTGGGTTCAATCATTATATTTATGAGCTGTCTAAGTCTGAAAATGCTGATGTTATCATTATAGGTGTGCCTGGTGGATTAATGCCCTACAGCGAGAAATATAATAATGATTTTGGCTATTTGAATTTTATGGTATCAAACGCTGTTGTTCCCGATTATGTTGTATTGGCGACAACGTATGTAGATTATAATAGGGATTATATCAATGCTATCGTTGATTCGTTGCGGTATAAATATGAATATGATGTGGATGCGGTTTTTATTGGGAATAGTTCTATTAATTGGGATGTAACAGAATCGTTGGATACTCTTACTTATGTAACACTGGATAAAAATTTTATTGATGAAGAAGTAAGGAAATGTAATGCTTACTCTGTGTATGATTCAGATAGTATTAAACAGTTTAGCGAGCAATTAATTAATACATTGGTGGGATATGACAACTATCCGACACTCTAAGGAGGAAAAGTATATGGTGGAAGAATTGAAACCAATGTTGGAAAATATTTCGGGAAAGAAACTAGACGAATTGTGTGATGATGAATGCCTTTTTTCCAGAAAGTATGCAATGAATGCAAGAGATATTGTTTATTTTCTAGTCGAAATAGAAGAACGATATGGTGTAGTATTCGATAAAGAAAAAATAAATAATCCGGATTTTTTTACTCTGAAAAATATTTCAAATGAACTATTAGCGAAAAGGGAATTGAAAAATTGCTGACCAGTTTTTTTAAGATTTCGGAGAAATACAATAATTCTGTGAAAATTGTGATTATGATATAGTGAGTGCAAGTGGCACAAGCACTTCTTCACTTTTTAACGGATATGTTTTTGGGGAAGCTGGAAAGTGTAGACTTTGACTATGAGAAATGTTTCAACATCCATTTATGGATGTTGATATAAAAGTTTAAAGTATATTGAAAATTTATAAGATAGGAGGAATTTTTTATGGCAATTTCTAGTGTAGGAAGTTATACAAATAGTTATGAAAACTTGTATACTTATAATCAGACTAAAAAAAGTGAAACAAGCGAGATATCTGAGGTAAAAACGGAAACCACAAAGAAGAGTAACAATGAAGAATATCTCAAAAGTTTGCAAAAGCAAGTGCCCTATATGAAGTTGCAAATTGGATATGGGCTTAATACAAGTAATGACGGCAAAGTGAATGTTGTAGATGTCAACCCCAAGCTTGTGGAGAAAATGCAGAATGATCCGAAAGCAGCAAAGGAGTATACACAGAGATTAAAGGATGTAGAATCTGCTTTAAAATGGCTCGATAATTATAAAAAATCAGTAGGGTCCACTGTAATTGTAAGGCATGATTATATTGATGAAAACGGAAATCTTTCTCATTTTTCTGTTTCGATAAGAAAAGATGAGATGAACGAAAGACTCCGTAAAGAAGCGCAGGAAAATGCCGAAAAGCAGATTGAAAAAACCCGTGAAAATGCACGTAAGAAAGCAGAACAGATTGCGGAAAAGCTGGAAGAAAAAGCTGAAGAAGCTAAAGAAGATGGTGAAAAAATAGCAATATCTGAAGGTATTCAGGATGAAAATGAAATTGTGAAGGACAGGGCGGAAAAACTGCTTTCCGAGAAGTTGGAAAATGCGACTGATGGGGAAGTGTACCTTGACAATGAAGATATGCAGGTAATTATTGATGCAGCCCAAAATAGAGAAGCTGTTACAACCAACACATCTTCAGAAGTTGGAAAAAATTTTGATTTTAAAATCTAATAGAGGAAGAAATTTGATTTTCTGATTATGCTTAAATAATTAAACAGCAGATGGTAAAGGCTTGACTTTTGTCAGGTATTATGACCATAAATTTATAGAAGAGGAGGTGAAAAAGATGAAAAAATTAGGAAAGAAGGCAAAAGTACATGAAAATAGCTTGTCTGCGTATTGTTCTTCGGCATGTACCTGTCTTACAATTACATGTACATGTTCAAGCACAAGTCATGATCCGACTGGAAACTATTTTCAGGGAGATGTAAAGGCTGATTCAGCAGGTACAATTGTATGGCTGTAATGCAGGTTACTGGTAAAGTCATTTTTCAATGAATAGGTAGATTGTTGAAAAAATGACTTTTTCAGTGCTTTTGCTACAATGTGCAAAGGGAGTTAGATTGTGCTTGTTTTTGACAATTTAACTCCCTTTAATAATAGGAGGTACAAATGAAAGTAGAAGCACCATTTATCCATTTGATTAAGTTACATACGAAGTATTATCTGTATGATGTAAATTCAAAAATGATTGTAAATATAAGCAATGATTTATTTGATTTTTTCAAAAGTAATGAAAATATAAAAGCAGAAATTGAAATTCCTCATAAATTGGAAGATGAAGTCCGTAGGCTTTTGAAATATGATTTGTTCAGTAAAACAGATACTGGCTATGAAATAGAATATCCGCAAGGTACGAATTTAGAAGAAATTTTAAATAACTGTATGAGGATTATGACATTGCAGGTAACGCAGAATTGTAATTTGCGCTGCAAATATTGTGTCTATTCGGGTTCTTATTCCAACCGGGTTCACAGTAATAAACGAATGTCATTTGAAACGGCAAAAAGTGCCATTGATTTTTTGTATGCACATAGCAGTATGACTACATCAATAGGCATTGGTTTTTATGGAGGAGAACCTCTACTTGAGTTTGACTTATTAAAGAAATGTGTAGAGTATGCGAAAATGAAATTTATTGGCAAAGATTTAAGTTTTACACTGACAACGAATGCTACATTATTGACAGAAGAAATTATGAAATTTTTTGTAAAAAATAACTTTTTTGTCACCATTAGCTTTGATGGTCCTCAAGTAATACAAGATAAGAATAGGGTTATGGCAGACGGAAAAAGTGGTTCTTTTGAGACAGTTATGAAAAATGTAGAAATGTTTTTAAATAAGTATCCTGATTTTTCTTGGCATGTCAGTTTCAATGCAGTATTGGACCCAACGAATGATTTTAGTTGTTCAAATGATTTCTTTATGAACTTTGAAACGGTAAAAAGTATAACAGCAAATGGAGTGTTGGTCAGTACAGATGGATTAAAGAAGGAATTAGAAAAGGATGAAACATTTTCCATAGCTTATGAATATGAAATGTTCAAGAATTTTTTATGTAGTTGTGGTAAATTAGATAAGATAGGAAGCAAGCTGTCTGTTGCCTATATTGAACAGTTGGAAAAGCTAGTTGCAAAAAGGGAAGTAGGAATTGAAAAAAATAAGAAATTTGCGCATCCTGGAGGACCCTGTTTAATCGGAGTGCATAAATTTTTTGTAAATGCGGATGGTAATTTTTACCCATGCGAGCGTGTTGATGAAAGTGCAAATGTTACGAAGATAGGTAATATTAAGAGTGGATTTGATTTTGACAGAATCAGGGAACTGCTAAACATTGGTAAATTAACGGAGAATGAATGTAAGAACTGTTGGGCATTTCAATTCTGTATCCAATGTTTCCGCTCAGCGGTGGATGGTGATAAACTGTCAAAAGAAAAAAGATTAGCTAAATGCAAAAGTTCAAAAATGAATGCAGAGGAAAGTATAAAGGATTATATTGTACTAAAAGAATATCATTCAAAATTTGGAGAAGGATTGAGGGGGAATTGATATGAATACGAATGAGCCATGTGCGGCAGTTTTTCCTGTAGATGAGGATTTCATGCGCTTGCCGAATAATGATGTGATACAACTGGAAGGAAGGCAACAAAAAATAACATATTATTTGACATTGGGTGGCTGGAATATTTCAAGTCCCAATCATATTATAAATGTTATTGATAAGTTTGATTTCAGCCAGTTAGATGTGCTTGTTCTTGTTAATTCCTACCATTTCTTAGAACATAGGGTTATTGAAGATATTATTAGAATAGCAGCACAGAATAACATAGAGATTTATTGGGCTAGGGATGATCGAGATGTAGACAGACAGGCTATAGAGGAAATGTCGGACGAATTAAAGGTGTGTACATCGTTTATTTGCAATGAAGTCGCTGCTGATATAAGTACAGTGTTACATAACTTTGATATACCCATTGTAAGCATAGCGGGGGTTGGTCCATATGTTCAGAAGTTTCAGGTAGGACTCAAACTTAGAAATGACTTCGTGAGTGCTGGATACAAAACCTTATATATAAGCTCCCGTAGGGAAGGTGTGTTATTTGGAGCTAGGATATTTCCAGAGTTTCTCTTTGAGAATGGCATGAGTTTTTCAGAAAAAATTTATGGAATTAATCACTACATCGAAAAATTATGCCGGGAAGAACAGCCGGATGTTGTATTGATTAGTGTTCCTGGTGAAACAATGGAATTGAGCCAAAAACATAAATTGGATTTCGGGTACTTAGCCAGCATTGTTTTTTCCGCAATCAAGCCAGATGTATCCATATTAAATTTATATAATCTGAAATATACAGATGAATTTTTAGAAGAACAGAAGAGTTATTGTAAATACCGTTTTGGTGCAGTTCCGGATTTGTTTTATGCTACATATACAGGAATTGTTGAATCGTCTTTACAGGAAGCATGGATACAATATTATCATGGAGATAAAATATATGATGATTTACTGACAAAAAACAAGCTGTTTAATGAAGCAGATGTGATGAATGGTCTATTTTTTGAGCGGGTTATGGAGATATTGGAAGAATATGGTTCATTAGATTTTATGTGAGGTGCATATGGAAGATAACAGAACAAGCATAAAGAAAAGGTTAGATGATATTTTTATAGAAAAAATGGGTTACTTAGTTAATAGACTTACAAACGATCAGCGTTCAAAGAGTTTGTTGAGTGATAGTGCTGGTATGCAGGCAAGGGATTTATTGAAACTTTATATGGAATTAGAAAACGAATTTCATATTGACTTTAATCCACTTGTATTAGACGGAAACTTTGATAAATATGATTGCCTATTAGGATATATTGTAAGAAAAACCGGAGAGAAGAATGTCAATTAAGAAGATTCATATTTATGTCATTGATGACGGAATATTAAACCGAAAAACGAATTTAATATATGCTTTAAGGTTTTAGTATTGCAGAGAAATTTTGATAAATAAAGTTGTATCATTGGATACGTAAAAGAATATGGTGATTTTAATGGTAAACAATAAAGTACATGTATGCATTATAGATAACGGAGTATTTTGCGGACAAGTTCATTTATATAAAAATATGGAAGTTGTTGGTAATGAAATCAGATTGGTTATATCTGAAAGTGATAAATTGTCGCATGGATCATCCTGTGCCAAAGTAATAGAAGCAAACATAGAAAAATCATATGAACTGAGCAGTATCACTATTTTGGATTCATATGGGAAGGGTGAAGTAGGGAGTTTGCTTTTGGCACTGGAATGGTGTAAAAATAATGCTGTTGATATTATCAATCTGAGTTTGGGAAGCACATACTTCAAAGACAGAAGATTGCTGCAAGAAATCATTAACGAGTGTGCGTATTCAGGTTTGATTATTGTGGCTGCCCTGTCTAATTCAGGATTTGCAACATATCCTGCCGGATTTACGAACGTGATTGCAGTGAGAAAATCCGATGTATTAAAAAGGCGGGAATATAAAGTAAATTATAGTGCAGGGCTTGGATTTGGCATTGTTGAAACATATGGGAGCGATACAGTTCTTGTTGATGGTAAAATGCATCAGACAAGAGCTAGTAATAGTATTGCAACGCCTTATGTAACTTCTAAAATTGCTGATATTTATTTTAAGGGTATTACTCCATTTTATATTAGACGATTTTTTTCACAGGAGCAAATAGATATAAATTGTTTTTATGTTGATTGGATTAGAACAGCGTATCTTAGTCATGTGCAGTTGCCTTCTAGAATATGCAGTTTTTGTGTTTCAGATGATTTAGACAGTTCTGATACGGTTATTCTTGGAGAAATGGATAATATTGAGCATTATCTTGATGCAGGGAAAAATATAATATACTTGGGAAATGATAAGTTGGAAATGACAAGCGATCATTGTTATATTTGGTCAAGATATAATAGGGAAAGGCAAATAGAACTGAACTCATATACTGATAATGAAGATATTGAAATACCAGTAATTTTTGTTAAAGGCTGTGATTCGCTAAATAAGGTTCGGGAACTATGCCGCAAAATGATTGAGCAAGATTACAACGCATATGGTATAACTGACAAAATTGTTGGGGAACTCATTGGACTTAGATATATTCCGGTAGAGAAGAAAAAAGGAACTGATATAAAAAAATATATTTGCAGTGAAATATTTTATGGACAATATGATATTTTAATCTGCGATTTGGGTAATTACTCAAAAGAGGATATTCAAACGGAAATTTGTATAGAGCCTGATGTATATATATATGCAGATGATGCAGAAATCTCTGTTTATAGTGAAGAAGAAAGCAAGGTGTTTAAGAAAATTAAAGGTATACCAGAGCAGTATATTATTGAACTGCTTACAAGGGAGTAATGATTGAATGACAGAAAAGGATATAATTCATAAATTAACATATTTGCTACATGGGCACAGAAGAAAAATTTTCATAATATTTGGATGTCTCTTAATATCTACCGGATTAAATTTATGTATTCCGTTTATTAGTAAAGAAATTATGGATGAGGGATTTATTGGCGGCAATAAAAATATTTTGTTATATTTGGTAGTAGGCTCTTTTGCTATATATATGCTCATATCAGCTTTGAATATTATCAAAGAGAAAGTGCGTGTGGAAATTGTTGCTAAAGTACAGTATTCATTATGGCATCAGGCATATGAACATCTGATGAGGATGAAAATAAATTATTTTGATGATAGAAATGCTGCGGAAATATTTAATAATCTTAGTGTAGATATTGCAAATATGGTATCCGTTGCGGATGAAAGTGCATTTTTTGTTGTGACACAGGCATTCAGCATGGTTGGAGGGGTTATTGGTCTTTTTATATTGGATTACCGTATGACGATTTTAGTATTGCTGTTTATTCCAATCAAGGCTGTTGTTATGAAATATTTTGCAAAATACCGTAAGAAAGTCATGGATGAATTTATCCTTGACAGTGAAAAATATTCTAGTTGGTTTGGAGATACGGTGGGCGGTGTAAAGGAGGTAAAGCTCTTTGATATACTAGACAACAAGCACAGAGAGTTTGATGAAAAACAAAGGGTAGTGATTCGCAAGCAGAAGAAAATGAATATGCTTAGTCAGTGGAATAGTGCGGCGGATGATGTATTAGTACATTTGTTGATAACGCTGATATATATAGTTGGCTCTAATCTAGTATTCAATATGCAGCTTTCGGTTGGTAGTATTTTTGCATTTATTACATACAGCTCATATGTGACAGGACCAATTTCTGCCATCTTGAACATCGGTTACTTGCTGTCAGGGATTATTCCATCGACAAAAAGATACTATATGTTTATGGAACTAGACGAAGAAAACAGTAACCAGAAGATAACAACATCCCCACAGTTTGGAGATATAGAGTTAAAGAATATATCATTTGCTTATGAGGAGGGAAAGCCTATTTTAGACGGTGTGAGCGTTATATTTCCAAAAGGAAGCAAAACGGCTATTATAGGCAGGAATGGTTCTGGCAAGACTACTATTATCAACCTACTTACGAGGCTCTATGAACCAGAAAATGGGCAGATATTACTGAATGGAACAAATATTGCGGATATGTCGTTACAGGCATATAGAGAAATGGTTTCCATCGTCAGCCAGCAGATATATCTTTTTAATGACAGCATAAGGAATAATATCTGTCTTTATAAGCAGGTAAGCGATGCTATGCTAAAAATAGCTTGTAGAGACAGTGGATTAGAAGATTTTATAAAAGAAGTATCCTTAGATTATGTGGTAGGTCAAAATGGTGCAATGCTTTCTGGCGGACAGAAACAGAAGATAGCCCTTGCAAGGGCATTGATCCATGATAAACCTATCATTATATTTGATGAAGCTACTTCCAACACCGATGCATATTCAGAGCAACAGATTAATGCATTACTGCACACTGGGCTTAGAGATAAAACGGTAATAGTGATTACACATAAAAAAGAAGTATTAAGTGAGGTGGATCAGATTGTGGTATTAGACGATGGAAAGATAGATATAGTTGGCGGATATGAGGCAGTAAAAAAGAGTAAATATTGGTTGCAGTTAAGGGATGATTATGTAGATATTTAAAAAGATGTATATAAGGGATAATGTAGAAGTTGTGAAAAGAAGAAAACCAATAGCTCCGCAAATGGGATTCTATTGGTTTTTCTTATTGTTCTGAATTGTCCCGTTTTCTCATCAGCGCAAGCAGATAGTGAACCGCTGGGAGCAGCTCGGCAACTTCCTGTTCCGTACAGTCATTTAGCATGATAAAGAGTTTCTGAAGGTTAGGCTGTGGAGTTACGCTTTCCGGATAAAAAATTCTGTCTGCGGAAATATTCAGATGCCTGACAAGGGGATACAGTTTTTCAAATTTTGGATTACCACGCCCGTTTTCAATATTGAGTATAGTACGGCTGTCAAAGCCTAAAATCTCAGCCAGCTTTTCTTGCGAAAGCCCAAGTTCTGTACGGGATTTCCGTATTGCATCGGCAAGATTTTGTTTTATGTCCTGCATTATAATTCACCTCCTTAGTAGTTTACAATACACATCGTCAGGAATGAATTACAGTAGAATACAGATTTTATATGGAGTAGAATACATGATAAAAAGAAGAAAGAGAGAAAAAGACAGGTATTACATATTGAAAACAAAATCAAATATGACTTACTGCACATATTGTGGTGTATTGCAATGAGGTAAAAACCCTCAATACAATACACCTTTTTTAATGCCTGATCAGAGGGTATTCTGGTTCCGTTCTGCTTTGCGGTCAGAGGTCTGATGGTCTTGTGAATCCCGGTCAAGATACTGCTTTAGATTATCAAGTTTTCTGTTTAAGGCATTGATTTCCTTTTCCGCAGATTTATAAGTGTTCTGCAAGGTTTCTTTCTTGGAATACAAGGCGTTGTAATCGCTGCGGAGTTTTTCGACATCAAGGTTTTTTAAGTCAATGCCAAATCGTTTTAGCATATTTTCGGCACCGTCATGGAGCAGCAGCTCGGTTTCGTGTCGGCGCAGGTATGCGTCCTGATCCTTTGACTTCTGATAACGGACATGATAGATATGATTGGCTTTGTACTGCTCGGCATACTTTAAAATCTGTCCCAAATTCTTAAGCTGATGCTCGGTTTCCACAAGGCTGTTTCGTGCGGTTTTGGCAAGGGCAGACTTGGCAGCAAGCTGCTTTTCAAGCTCGGCAATGGAGCCTGCTCCGCTGTAGCTTGCGGCTGCAATTTTGAGGTTTTGAATATCAGCCCAATGTTTCAGACCGGGACTTTGTGTAAACTTCTCCTCTGAGGTGTCAATGAGCTTTTTGGAGGAATAATCTTTGATAATAGGTTTTGCCTTTCGGGGAAAAGGAACACGCTTTTGGGACTGTTCCAGAGCTTTCGCTTCAATCCGTTCCTTAATCCTTTCTCTGGTGTATTCCGCACCTAAAGATTTGACGCTGCCACGGGCAAAACGCTCTCTGTCAAGGGGACGGAAAGAGATATATTTTAAGTCATTCTCACCAAAGGTTTCACCTTTTATTTCGTAGCCCTTTGCACGGATAAGATCAAGAAAATCCTCGTAGGTATCGGCGGTCTGTATGGCTTCGTCAATATCGTTCTTGAGCTTGGTTTTCCATGAAGAACTATTTTTGTCGGCAAGCCATTCTTTGTATTTTCTGCCACGATTGTCGGAGGGAGAAATGACCGATAACTGATGCTCGCTGCACAGCTCATCATTTAAGTGCCGGATGTGGTAATAGCTCTTTTTGCAGTCGTGATATTTTTCGTGATTGACGTTATCTGCAGCACAGAAAATGATGTGGTTGTGGACGTGTCCTTTGTCAATGTGGGTGGACACAATGTATGAGTATTTTCCTTCCAGTAGTTTGTCGGCAAGCTCCACGCCGATCTGATGGGCTTCCTTGTAAGATACTTCGCTCGGCATAAAGGACTGTATCAGATGAAAGGCTTTGTTTGTGTCTGCCTGACTGGTTTTTGAAAGGGCAAATTTGAAGTCATAAGCTGCGGTTTCAGGACTGCACCCAAAGGAAGAAATGAGGATACTTTCATCAGTTTTTGCCGGATCGCAGATGTAGTCTACTGCTTTATGGACGGTTGCTTTGATAGCATGGATTTTTGTGATTGCCATACCTGTTTCATCAGCTCCTTTACTTCTTTTACATCGGCTTCATAGACATTGCCCGTGGCGTTCATACGCTTTGCAATCTGGTTCAGATTGTTGCCGATACGGGCGAGGATTGTGTTGTATTCCCGCAGGTGTTCGTAGTCCACGTCATAGACATATCCGTACAGGATCAGGTGCCGTATAAAGGATGACTTGCTTTTCATACCGGAGATTTTGAATTTCTGTTCGAGTATGTATTGTTCATCATTGTTTAGATAGATTTTCAATTCATTTTGTCTTTCTCTTTTTGCCATTGCTTAATCCTTCCCTTTCCTTTTTAAATAGAAAATTTTTGATATGCCGTTTCCGGCGGTGTGTTTTTATAAGCGTAAAAAAATCAGAAATCCCGGTGGGGTAATTACTGATTTTTGCAGCGCATAGGGGGCCAGGGGGATATGCCCCTTGCAAGCCAGTTTTCTCAAGTTTCCACTCGGAAGAAACTTGGGAAAATGGTGCCTGTGAGGGAACACAGGCAGTGCTTGCTATTCTTCTGCAAATTGCCCGAAGGGAATTTGCGTGTTGTACGAGCTTAGGCGAGTGTCCTATAACACATAAGGGCGTTACCGCCCGTTTTTCGGATAGCCTTTAGGCTGTCCGGCTGCGTAGTTTTGCAGAAGCAATAAAAAACTGCTACGGCTTGCAAAGACATGGAATGCCCGCAAAAGCTCATAGCAGTTTGAGTGTTTTTATAAAGTTGTGATTTTATCCATAAAAGATTTTAGCAAGCGGAGGGGAGAAAGTCAACCAAAGAAAGCAGGGGAGAGGGAGAAAAATAATAAGCCGGAACATACGGACAGGCAGATGAAATTTCAGTGAAAAAAATTTGCAAAAGAAACTTTTAACAATAAGCAAAGTTCTTGCGGGGTCTGCCTTTACAATAAATTTGGAGGACTAACAGAGAGGAGGTGAAGCATGAATACGATGAATCGCAGAATAGAGATTATCAACATTCTTATTATCAGACGGCATACAACAGCGAATGAGCTGGCGCAGGAGCTTGGCGTTTCTATTCGCACGATACAGTACGATATTCAGGCTTTATCTCCACAGTATCCGATTTACACGAAGCCGGGAGAAAACGGAGGGCTTTTTATAAGGGAAGATTACAATCCGCATATCAATTCACTTACTCCGATGGAGCTGGAAAATTTGCGTGAAATGTATGAGCAGACGGAAGGGGTGCATAAGAAGGTGCTGTTGCAGATTATCCGTAAGTATGGACCGGATAAGCTGAAACTCTAAACTTGTCATTCTTGTAAAGCACATAATTTTTACAGAACCGTTCATAGCAGACGGGAGAGTGTTTATGTGCTTTTTGGGCTGATAAGTCCGATTTGATTTTATCCAAAATGCAGGCGTCAGCTTGCGAGTGTACCTTGACAATTTCATAGACAAATACATACAGGACGTGTGAGATATGTGGAGCCACTATGCGGACACGCCATGAGATACCTGCTTTCATTATTTTGTGAAAGTGCATACGAGGGAATATTGATTGCTGATATTGAAGTTAAGGTAAGGAGCGATGAATGTCTGGCAAAATGCACAGCAGTTGTGTGGGGCGAGGATACATATTTTTGATAATGATACTTCCGGAGATTTCCGGTCAAATTTGATTGACGGTGCGATACCGATGTGGGCGGTGTAATGAGCTGCCACCTGTATGGATTTTTTGAAAAGATTATTTGTCTGCTGATGAGAGCCGGAAAGAGTTTGCGGCTGTCATGGGCAGATAATAAGCTACATATTTTATGTCGGAAAGAGGTGATGATAGTGGAGCGAATGAAAAACGGAAAGAGATTTGTTCGTTACAAGGAAGGTGCAGAAATGTATAGTATGTGTCAGAGTAAATTTGAGCAGATGGCGAAAGATGCAAAGGCAATATATAAGGTCGATAAGCTGGTACTTGTAAATTGTGATATTTTTGAGCAATATTTGGAAACGTTCAGATTGTATGTGTGACAATTTTGGGGTTTGAGAGATTTTGCAGTAAAAACACTTGACTTTTCGTATACGGAAAGTATAATGGTAGATAGAAGTGATTGGAGGTGCATACAGATGGCTAAAATGGGTAGACCAAAGTCTGATGCCCCGAAATTGAACACATTAAGTTTAAGGGTAACGGACAGCGAGCTGCGAGAGCTGAAAGATTATGCGGACAGTCACGGAATGACCATAACTCAATTATTGCATACGGGTGTTGATTTATTGCTTAAGACACCGGATGCGGAGGTGCAAAATCTCTTTCCTTGAAGAAAGGAGCAGAGATGGCAAAAGCAAGAAAAGATAACAAAGGCAGAGCTTTAAGAAAGGGGGAATCCCAAAGAACGGATAACACTTATGTATATACATACACTGATCCGTTCAAGAAACGCAGATTTGTATATGCCAGAGATTTACAGACACTAAGGGAGAAAGAAGCAGATTTGATTAAAAATCAGCTTGACGGATTGGATGTCTATGTGGCTGGAAGTGCAACCTTGAATTATGTTTTTGACAGGTATATGTCAACGAAGTATGACTTACGCAGGACAACACGCTCTAATTACCTATATATGTATGACCATTTTGTTAGGGAGGGGTTTGGACAGCGTAAAATCGGAGAGATTAAGTATTCCGATGTAATGTATTTCTACTATTACCTGTTGAATGAAAAGGATTTGCAGGCAAACACGGTTGACACAATCCATACGGTTTTACACCCTACATTTCAGTTGGCAGTGCGTGATGGAATAATACGCATGAATCCTTCTGACGGTGTTATGGCAGAAATCAAAAGAAAAGCAGGAAAGAATAAAGGCATTAGACACGCTTTGACGGTAGAACAGCAGAGAGCATTTATGAATTATACCGCAAACAATCCGGTATTTTATCACTGGCACCCGTTATTTACAGTATTATTAGGAACTGGGTGTAGAATTGGAGAAGTTATTGGACTGAGGTGGGACGATTTAGATTTTGAAAAACGTCTTATCAGTATCAATCATAGCGTGACTTATTATGCAAGAGAAGGGAACAAGACACGAAAGTCAGAGTTTGCGGTGTCACTTCCAAAGACAGAAGCGGGTATTCGGACTGTTCCAATGATGGATGCGGTTTATGAGGCTTTCAAAGAGGAATACGAGGTGCAGAAAGAAAATGGTTTTAATAGTACTGTAATTGATGGTATGACGGGCTTCATTTTCTGTAACCGTTTCGGTAATATCCATAATCCTCAAACAGTCAACCGAACAATCAAAAGGATTTTGGAGAATTACAATGCGGAAGAAGTGATAAATGCCAAAAAAGAGAGAAGGCAACCTGTCATTATTCCAAACTTTTCCTGCCACCACCTGCGGCATACTTTTTGCACGAGGTTCTGCGAAAAGGAAACAAATGTAAAAGTCATTCAGGCTGTCATGGGACACGCTAATATCGAAACAACAATGGATATATATGCGGAGGTCACAGACGCAAAGAAAAAAGAAGCAATCGAAAACTTATCACACAATCTTGATATATTTTAGGAGAGAGTCCTAAGATTAAATGTGTGAATTATAACAACAAAATAACTGATATACTACAAAGTTACTACGAATTTTGCTTGCATGGTACGGAATAATACCTTATAATACGTTTTGAAAATGCAGCAAATATGGGATAATACCTGATAATGTGGAATAATACTTTATCCTCTTGGGTATTCCCGACAATGAAGCCCCTCGACAAGTAAAATTCGAAAAAAACCAGTGTTTATGCGGGTTTCGGGAGTTTCCAAACCGAATAAATTTACCTCTTTACACCAAATTTACACCAATCGGTGCTAAAAACGGTGCAGAGACTAAAAAATCGCATAATTTTGAGTTTCACACAGCTCCTGAGAAGCTACATCTTCTCAGGAGCTTCTTTCATTTCTCATAGTTTTCGGACTACATCGCAAACTACACCAATTCTGTTTTTCTCAATATAATGAGGATAATCACAGAGGAAGGGGTGGTTATACTATGAGCAACAGTTTAGCAAGCGTTCACCCGGAGCTAATTCCTGAATGGTCAGAGAGGAATTTACCGCTGACGCCGGATAAGATAACCTTCGGTTCAAATAAAAGAGTGTGGTGGAAAGGTGCTTGCGGACACGAGTGGGAAACGAGCGTTAAAGCTCGTTCAAAGGGCGAGAAATGCCCGATATGCTCAGGAGCGAGAGTAATAGAGGGTATCAATGATTTAGTCACATTGAAGCCCCTGTTGGCTCAGGAGTGGTCTGAAAAGAACAAATTAAAGCCAACCGAGGTATCTGTCGCTTCTCATAAGAAGATTATTTGGAAATGCAAACACGGACACGAATGGGAAGCAAGCGTTAAAAGCAGAACGATAAACGGTACAGGCTGTCCATACTGCTCACACAATAAAGTCCTTGCCGGATTCAATGACCTTGCTTCACAGTATCCCGATATTGCTGCTGAATGGTCTGACAGAAATCTTCCGTTGCTGCCTACAATGGTAACAGCCTTTGCAAACAGTAAGGCTTGGTGGAAATGCAGAGATTGCGGAAACGAGTGGTACACTCTTATTTCAACCCGTGCCGGTGGGAGTAGATGTCCGTATTGTAGTGGATATACATTGCTCAAAGGATTTAATGACTTGGCGACTACGCACCCTGACATTGCGGCTGAGTGGTCAGAAAGAAATTATCCCCTAATGCCTGATGAGGTAAACGCAAAATCAAGACACAATGTTTGGTGGAAGTGTAAGACCTGTGGCAATGAGTGGAAGTCCGTTATCAATGCTCGTGTAAAAGGAACAGTATGCCCGGTTTGTGCGGACAGGACAGTTCTTGCAGGATACAATGATTTAGCCACAACGGACAGGAAACTGCTTGCTGAATGGGATTACGAAAAAAACTCTCTGCTCCCGACACAAGTGTCAAGAAGGTCGATGAAAAGAGTGTGGTGGAAATGTTCACTGGGACACTCTTGGAAAGCAAAAATCAGCGATAGAACAATTATCGGAGAAAAATGCACTGTGTGCGAAAAAGAATATCGCTCCGTGTTCCCCGGCTTGGCGGTCGCCTATTACGCCAATCAAAAAGGATTAAAGGTACAGCTCGGTTCAGATAAACTATTAGGAATACCTCTTGAAACCTACATTCCGTCAGAAAAGCTGGCGATAGAATTTACGAACGGCTCAGAACATATGGAGGTTCTCAAAAGCCACCTTTGCAAGCAGCGAAATATAAAACTCGTAAAACTCCCTTTTAAGACAACCGAAACGGAAACGGAGTATGCCGACAGAGTAAAAGCAGTTTTCAAAAGCGTACATATCTTTATTTATTCTGATGTCGAAGTAGATGTTTCGGTAATCAAAAGAAGATTCGATGAATGGAGGAAACGACTATGAGAGAAGAAAAGTTCCATATCTATCTAAATGATGACGAATATAGCAGATTGATACAATCACTTATTCGTTTGAAGAACAGCCTGACAGCACAAGGCAGATGCACCGATGCAGTAGATGATATTCTTTATAAGGTGCTTTCAGCCAAGAGAAGAAAGTTCAAAATCAAATATATCTGAACACGAAAAGAGACCGCCTACACGATGTAAGCGGTCTTTGCTAATTTAGAGTAAGTTCGACAAATTGGAATTTGTCAATACCTATTACCATAAAGATATTTATTTGAAATTCTCTTTTGTGTTTCCAAATATTTTGTAACGTTTTCATCATAATCAGGATAATTATAACCAAGTGAATCTGCCACTTTTTTAGATATTTTTTTGAACAAACATAGACACAAATCAAACGATTTCCACATTTCTTCATACGAACTCATTGAATATGTATTTAGTAAGTTATCCCACAATTCTTTTGAAATATGCTTATCTAAAAATTTATAGTTTTTACCCAAACTGAAATTAAATCCTTTTTCAGTACCGACATACCAACTAATCATCCTAAGAAGCTCATGACGTAATACTTCATTCATATGGTCTATTGCAAATAGTATTTCACCACGAAGTAAGCCCTTGGATACATATGTTGCAACATTCCAAAATTCGTTACAACAGTCATCAAACTTTCTTTCTGTTGGACACTTAATGTAATAATCTTCATCTGTGGGAACTATTTCTGTTTTAATCATATTATCTTTATCTAACATGATTTTTACAAGTTTATCGCGAGTAAGATACTCCTCAAGCATTGAAACAGGTAACAAAGTTAAATCAATCTTTACACCATCATCAAAAAGCATTATATAAGAAAATCCTTTTTCTTCTGGAGGAAATAATTCCATATCTTCAGGTTTTTGCATCATAATTCTGTTACCAAAAACACTAAGCCAGTCATCGCTTTTCAAAAATTCTCCCATATCTATAACAAAAAAAGTAATATCATAATCTTGAAGATTGTCTTTTGGTATATTAACATTAGTGCGAGACCCCTCAAGAGTTACAATTCTAATTCTCTCATCTTGAAAAGCAAAATTCAAAACTAAATCGTATATTTCTTTTTCAGTCCTCATTTCATTCACCTCAATAAAATTATATCACAAAAAAAAGATTGATTCTAACTGTTCTTATAATTTGATAACCGCATCAAGGCAGAGCGTAAGTGCATATTCGTATGCATTACCGCCCCAGTTTCTTTCGTCGTATTTGTCAACATCTGCAAGACTGTCTGCGGTATAAAGTATCATACCCCAGGTTGCCCCTCTGAAATCAGCACAGGCCGCCAGAGCAGAACATTCCATTTCTACAACTGCACAGCCTTCACTTTTGCGATAAGCCACCTTTTCTTTGGTTTCACGGAAAAATCCATCCGTTGACCAGGTTATAACCTCCTGATATTTCATACTATGCTCAAGAATGGTTTCTTCAATTGCTTTTCTTGCCTTCTCGCTGATTTCCACAAATCGAGAAGGGGGCGCATAGTGATAAGATGTTCCCTCATCACGCAGAGCCTTGTTTGGTACGAGGAATGTACTTTCGGGGAACTTTTCCAGAGCACCGCAACTACCTGCCGAGATTACCTCTCTTACACCATAACCAATCAGCCAATCAAGTATCTGTGTGGCTGCTGCCGCACCAACGGGTGCTTGACAAAGCACAATGTCCTCACCCTTGTATTTGGTGATGTAAATGGGATAATGCTTCGTTGCACTCTCAAAAGTGGATACCTGTTTGGTATCACTTTTACTGGCATATTCATCTATGTAAGCACCAAGAAATGCGAACACACATTTCTTGGGTAAGTTCAAACCAAGATTTTCATGAGTGGGATTAAGAACTGCTGTCTGCTCTGTATCAAACTCCAAAATCGGTATTTCGTTTTTAATAATAGCCATACTATCTCTCCGTCAAATGTTAATTTTGATACCTACAATTCTTTAACACCTAACTGGTATTATAAAGTGTTACGATAAAATCCGCAATGCCTTGATTTTACTACAGTTTTGGCAAGTGAGCTTTCCCTTAGACTTTCCCTTATGTTATATCCTTTTCCCTTGTGTTACGACACCTCATAAGGGCAAAAACAAGGGAAGCAAAATCCGGTAACAGCTAATAACATTATATAAATCACATAATCGGCTGGAACTGGTCAAGATGCTTCTACAACTGAAACAGATAAGAGAAAGGACTTTGCAATATGAATATCGTTCATGCAGAATATAATAAATATCACAACATCATAGACATCAATTATTACAATGGCTACATACTTCGGATTGACTGTGGCAAGGCAGAAGATGGATTGATTACTACTCCTAACTCTCAACGAATGTTGGATGCACTGGCGATTGACAATCCACTAGAATATGCCCGTTTGTATCTTGATTCAGAAATGCAAGATTGGGTGAATGCGATGAATATGGAATGGTATAGCACTTGATAAAAGAACATAAAAATGAGAAGAAATCTGTCAAAAGTATTTCTATAAAATACGATATTTCTTTAGCCCTTCCATAAATAATGAAATAGAGCCGATAACTCACAATCGAAATAACGAGTGATTCATCGGCTCTATATTTTATGGTTATGGATATCATGAGTATCGCTTTATATGCAATTGCTATTTTGTTAATTCCCAATATTTATGACCCATAAAGAAGATTGTTAATTCGTTTTGATCTACTTCTATCTCAAAATTCACGCTATTATCTCTCTGTTCCACAAAAATCATATTTGAGGAAGATATGCTATATAATGCATTGCCACAGGTAATACCCAATTCGGGCATATCTTTGTTTACAACAAGTCCTCCATTTTCTTGAAAGGTAAACACTTCCTCTGCATTTGCATTCTTCCATGTACCAATAATATTTTTTTTATTCTGAATGTGCTTTATTTTTCCAACACATACAACGATAAGTATAGCTACACTTACAATTAAAGCAATGCCTACAACACTCTTTGCCAATTTCTTTTTATTCAATTTCTATTATCTCCATTTTTAGTTTCTTTAAGATTGAATGATTCCATATTGCTTAATTCAGTATCTCCATGAATTTCTAACATTGATACGCTTCTCACAGGAAATAGAATAGGAGAGATTCATTCATAAATAATTAAATCATTCATACTTACCTGAATTTGTAATGTTTTTCCATATTTTCTCATAATTATCTACTATAGTTTTTTCTGAGGTCAAAAATGCAAACATAGATATACTTGAATAGAGAGTTTCCGCCGAATCAAAAACCACACAACTTTCATCATGAGTTAGATTTCTCTTTGAATATATTTCCGATACAGGCATAAATGAATTTTCTTCCTCTTTGGTGTATTTATACCCATCAATACATCCTAGATTTTTTAAAAATATTAAATAAGTATCTTCGGTCTTCAGATATTGCCATCCGTTAGTGTAAAATTCTTCACCTCTAACAAATGATACAGGTTCTATAATGTAAATACAGTCACCTACTGAAAGATTAGCAGAATTATCCTTATAGATTTCCTCTATTTTTACCATTGTTTTTGTTGATCGTAAACTCATTTCACGAGAATTTGTTACAGTTATACGAGCTATTAAAGAAGAATCTTTTTCCATATCATCCAATGAGTAATTACTTTCATTGTTAAAGTAAGAAGTTTTCTGCCCTCCTGTATAGAAAATTTCCATAGCTGTATTTTCTGATAAAGCAATATCAGGATCATGAACCCCTGTAGTTGTTTTTATCCCAGTCTTTCCATAGAATAAGGCTGTCACCATACAAATGATTACAACACAGATAGTTAATACAAATTTCTTCATTACATCAACTCCTTAATTTTACCAAATTCCATGCATATCTTCTCATCCGCTAATATTTCAATATCTTCTTTATTATGGCTTGTCAGTATAGTAATGGTATCATTCTTTTTTTCTTCCAATATACGTTCACGAAATAAATCAATGCTATGCTGATCCAATGCGTTAGTTGGCTCATCCAAAAGCAAAATTTTTGGATGTTCCATCAGTGCTTGACAAAGAGCTAGTTTTTGACGCATTCCTAATGAATATTTATTTACTTTTTTCTTTGATTTGGGATCAAGACCAAAGTATATCATTATTTCATATATTTCTTCATCTGATACAATTCCTTTTATATTGGAAAGCATTTTCAAATTTTCAAATCCTGAATACATACTCCAAAAAGAAATATTTTCAATAACAGCTCCTAAATCTGGTAAAACATCCATATCTTTATGTAATGCCTTGTGATTATATTTTATGTATCCTTTGTCTGTATTTATAAAACCTGCAATGGCTCTGAGTAGCATTGTTTTACCTGAACCATTTTTACCATATATTCCATATATTTTACCAGATTCAAATGTATAACTGATATCATCAAGCACTTTTTCACCTTTAATTGACTTTGAAATAGATTTTACATATAAATTCATGGATATCATTCACCTCACAATATTTGTTTTTTTTCGCAAAGAAATTTACCTATCCACACCAAAACAGCGGATGATATAACTGAAATGAGACAGCTTGACTTAAAATTCAATAAATCTATATTGCTTGTAGTCCATTCGTAATTTTCTTCGACATAATATATAATAAGCTTGTTATGCCAATTAAATAAAGGAATATGTAGCAAGGAATAATGCCAAATTTTCCATATAACATTTCCCATTGAAAAATAAAATCCACACACCATTACTGGAATAAAAAATACAATAAATGCAACGATGTATCCTATAATTGAATCTTTCCAAAATGAAAACAAATAACTAATCATTTGCAAATGAAAAATCTCTATCAATAGCATAAAAATAACTTTGAAATCTTCTAAGCCATTAGAGGTATGCTCTACAAAAAGAAAAAACAAATAATCGGAAACAACTACAATACAGTCACGTAATATCATTTTTATTAATATATCCTTATAAATTATGTGTTTTTTCCCATAACGAGGAAGTAGAATTACCATGTTATCATTTGCATCATTAAATAAGTCCATTGTAAGATAACAAATCTCAAGGATAAACAAAATCGCAAAAAATGATAAAGATATAAGGTCAAACGAATGATCTATTAGTATTCCCCCAAAATATATTTGTGAACGTACTCCTTCTGTTATTGTAACCAGACTATTATGAAACCCCAAGTACACATTAGCATAAAAATATCTAATTACAAATGTTATAAGTGATACTAGTAAGCATTTTCCAACATTAACATTCAAAATTTTTTTCTTATATAACTTCATAATTTTTTATTTTTCTCTGTATAATGCCAATACTTAATCCAAAAATAAGCAATATCAGAACAATTTCTCCTATTATATTTCCATGAACATTAGGCATAATATAACCTTGTATAGAGAATTCATTTAGCCCAAAGACAGAAACAATCAAATTAAAAACAATATAGAATATAAACAAAGCACCAGGTATCTTTGCGAAATATAGAACTTTCATTTTGTTATAATATGAAAGAGCATAAGCTAAGATAGCTAATCCCGAGCCAAAAATTCCGTAATTAAAAATGTATATTAGATTATATAAAGTTGGATGTTGCAATCTCACCATATCAAGAAAATTGTCAGCGTTATATGATACCAAACCTATAGCGTAATCAGGTTCTCCCCAAGCACTGTCATATCCATGTATTGGATATGTCAAGTGGCATAATAATAAATTTATGAGCATTGGTATTGTTATTGTCAAAAAGGTTACAATCAGAATGCCAAATAATTTTCCTGCTAAATATTTCTTTTTCCCGATTCTTTGAATAAGTAGGATTGAACTATTGCTTTTTTCTTCTCTTATTAAGGAAAGTGATGCAATAATTGTTGCATAAACAGGCAATAACAGATACATTATATATGGAATATATGCCGCTTCAGTGCCCTGTAATACGAAATTTTCATTTGCTGAACGAATAAATTGATAACTTTTTCCTATATCATTTTTTACACATAAAATATACGAAGCAATATTTAAAATCATTAGAGCAATAAAAACAACTTTATATTCTGCACGATCAATACAATGTTTGATTTCTATAAGAACCATTTTTTTCATAATCTTTACCAAAAGGGCATAAACCCACGAAGAGGTTTATGCCCATCCCTTCTGTTATCTAAAATCTACATTTCCACTTACAAATGCAGTTGATAATTGAGATTGATAATTTTCCATTCCCATACCGACCTGTGTGTTAGTAGAATTATAACCGCTCTTGGTAAAGATTAAATTACAAGATCCTGTTCCAACACCCTGCTTATACTTATTAGATATTTTACTCTTGCTGTTATTGACAGCCCAGAAATTTGCGTAAGAGGTATTGGTAATTGCTGTTACCTCATTTGTGATGTAATCATCGGATGTTGTTTTTGCATGCATAGAGGTAAAGTTATTAGTCTTATTCAGTTTAAGTGCATAAGCGGTGTAAGATGCCGCCTGAGAATATGCTGCTGAAGAAAGAAATACACATCCTGCACAAAACAAACCAATACCTACTTTTGCAATCTTCTGTTTTAAACTTTTTAACATCATAGTCAATTCCTCCCAATCTTATTTTTTTAACTGCGTTGGTACTTTTGGTTCATACAACAAACCACGGCACAATGAATTTGCATTACTTCGAGCAATAGCAGTCACTGCCTGAAGTACGAGACGGGCACTTTTCTGGGGTGCCTTGTTTACTTGCTTATTGTCCATCGTTTTCACCCCCCCCCCTCCTTAATTGTCTGACAATTACAGACAACTTTATTTGTTTACCATGGTATGTGCTTAATATAACAGAGTATTTAATTTTTTCAATCCCTCTATGCACGAATGGTAGCCCAACATGCACGAACTGTTCTACATATAGGTATAAAACCGAAAAGATGGCAGATAGGTTAAGCACCTACCTGCCATCTTTAATCTATATATTTCAGAAATAATGATTAATTATTGTCAGTCTCATATATAGATTTATAACGCTCTCGATCAACTGGAATAATCTCATTATCATTAGCATCTTTATATGTAATAAACTCATCGTATTCTGTAACTGATTTTTCCTCTGAGACAGAATTAATAGAATACATATTCGAATCGTTACACATTACATTTGAATTTGGACCAGAAATTAGTAACGAACCATCCTCTTGTGCATATGCCAAAAAGATATAAATGGAATTTTCGGAAGGCAGTGAATCATTCTCAAACAGATAAATAGCATCTTGTTTTTCTGAAATTCCGCCTTGTTTAACAATAGGAATAGGTTTATCTGTAATAAGTTCACCTTTTATATTTTCGAGAACCTGAATAGTATAATTAGTGTAAGGCGAACCGACCTCCTTAGGATTTCCTTTTTCATCTTCAGTCGTTATAACATTTCGATACTCGGTTCCATCGCAACTGACAACCTTTGCTACAAATACGTAATCACAGATACCAACAGCTTCGCGAATGTTATCAGTATCATATACAAAAGATGCGTGCATCTGGTGGATTGGCAAGTTAGATACATTTGTATTCAGTTGACTTGCATTATTTTTGGATGCACATCCTGTAAAAAACATTCCTACGATAAGAACAATAGACAAAATACCATAGATACTTGATTTTTTCATAGCGTTCTCCCTCCCCTAATAATTATTATATGCGGCATCATATGAATCTTTATCATTTTGAGATAATGCCTGCGTACTAGTATGTCCCGTAATTGCTGCATCCATAACATCTGTTGAAGTACTGTGATCCAACCCTAATGCATGTCCCAATTCATGTGTCGCTACATTCTGTTTTTTACTATTACTATAACCGCTCATATAATAGGTATTGAGTTCAATTTTACCACTAGAATATGTCATGCCTGCCCATCCATTCGAAGCATTGACATCGCTTACGTATACATCTTCTACAACAAAAGCACTGTCTTTTCTGATTACTCCAGATTTATATGCATTCCATGTGGCAGCCCCAGTGTTAATATAACTCATGTAAGTGCTGTTTTTGTCATAGTCTAGATGTTTGCCAGAATCAACAAGATCCCATGTTTGTACATAAGCTTGTGCAAATGCCGTAATAGGAAATAGCATTGCTATAGCCATTAAAGTTATAATGCTATACAATAAATGATTTTTTAAAACAGATTTTTTAAAATGCATACTCCTTCACTCCTTTTCAATCATGTAACAACGGTTATCTTCAATTATTCTTAAAGGTTATCTTTATGAAAATTGAAACGCAACACATACTAGTACACATTATATATCCTGTTAATATTCCTAAAGTACGACATCTTATCATCTCCACTCCATATTATAGATTCTCAGAATACTTAAGATGTAGTAGTATACCTTGAATATAACAAAATCTTTATACTTTTCAATACCTCTATGCATGAATGGTAGCTCACTATGCACAAACGGTAGCATATTATGTTGTGTACCTACTTTATTGATGATAAAATATGACGGAGAATGATTAAAGGAAGTGGTAGCTATGCTATATATTGACTCAATATGGGAATATATTGTTAATTTCTTAGAACTGGCATTGTTTATAATATTTATCCATAAAAAATTGCGTATTCGAGCAAATTATAAACATCAAGCAGTTTTGATGTTTCTTTTCGTATCATTTCAGTTTGCTGTGTTATGCACGCTGAATAAAATGGGAATATCATCCTACAGCACTTTGATGTCATCTTGTGTTTTGGACATTGGATATGCAGTATTGTTCTATCGTGATAGTATAATTCGCCGTATCTTTTGGGGCTTTTCGTATTCCATCATTTGCTTAGTTGCAGAACAGATTTCGTTCTTTATTCCCGTTACTCTTTATAAAGGAGCGTCTCTGGAGCTATTATTAGGTGGAACATTACGGAAGCCATATACCATGTTATATTTGGCAATGATAGCTGTTTTTGTCTTGTTATTTCATTCTATTGGAAACAAAGACATATCTCTTTCACCGTTCCAAAAAGTTGCATATATTTTCATCGCAATTTCTGGACTTGCAATCGGGCACTACATATTAAGGCTGACTTTGGAATCTGTTGATAAATTTGGTGATTCATCCTTTTCAGCTAGGCTATCATTGGTTGACTTGTTTTTTATTATTTTATTTTTAGTATTGATGCTATACATATACCAGCTAGGTTATTCAAAAGAAGAAAACATACGATTACTGGAAGAACAAAAGATTTATGAGCTGGAAAGGACTGAGTTCAATAGCTTATCTGAGACAACTGAACGATTACGAAAAATGAAACATGATATGCAGATTTATGTGGATGCAATCAACGTATTAGCAAAAGACAAGAAATGGGATGAACTTATAGCATATACAGAGCAATACCATAACACTCTTGCAACTACGCAAAGTGCCATAGCAACGGGAAATATTGCTATTGACTGCATACTTACCGCAAAACTTGATTATGCTGAAAAACACGGAATTAAGACAGAATATTCTATTATGGCTCCTGAAAATTTTCCGCTTGATTTTGTTGAGCTTTCATCCATACTTGGAAATATATGGAATAATTCCATTGAAGCAGGAGAAAGACTTATAATCTCTGATCCAACCGAGCATCCATACATTTATTTTTATATTAAACCTTACCAGAATATGATACTGATTCACATTGAAAATAATTATGATGGTGTGATAAAAGGTAGCATTGATGGAGACATTTTGAGTGTTAAACAAGGAAAAGAACATGGACTTGGGATAAGACGAGTAAAAGAGCTTGTAGAAAAGGCAGATGGCGTATTGCAGATTACATCTGATAACAAAATTTTTTCCGTACATATTATGATACCGGATAAGGAGAATAACAAACTACTATGAAAATGAAAATAACCATACTTGAAGATTCTGTGATCGAATCAGAACGGCTGAAAAATGGAATAAGAAAATACGGGCAGCAATATGATTGGGATATTGAAATTGACGAATACGAATCGGGCGAAGAATATTTTTCAAAAAATTCTGAAGGCACAACTATACAGGCTTCAGCATTTTTCCTTGACATACAAATGGGGCAAATGAATGGAATTGAGGTTGCTAAACGCCTTCGTGAATCTGGTTATCAAGGTATTATTGTATTTTTAACAGCTTTTAGAGAATATGTATTCCGAGGATATGAAGTCAGAGCTTTAAACTACTTGCTAAAACCCGTCAAGGAAAATACTCTTTTTCTGTGTTTGGATGAAATCGCGAAGGAGTTATCTAATAATACCTACATATACCGAAACAAGCAGGAAATTGTAAGTATTCCCTATGCAGATATATTGACATTTTCGAGCAGATTACATTATGTGGATATATTGACCGTAGACGGCAAATGCTATGAACAAATGTCTACCCTAAATAAGATTATTGTCCATTTGCCAAGTGAATTTATCCGAACCCATCGTTCTTATATTGTAAATATGGCACATATCTATCGTATTACATCAGGAACGATTGAATTGTCAAATCATCTAACTACACAAATCGCACGTTCTTATTCCAAAGACGTGATAAGTGCTTTTGCCAAATATACAACAAGATTTGATACAAGCGGGGATTTTGAATGATTACGAAGTGGGCTACATCTATTGCTAATAAGTTAGCAGAACTATCCGGGGAGGATGTTTCTGCGGATCAATTAGAAATATACATATATGGCTTAGAATGTTTTTTGAATACTTTTATAACCATAGTGTTATTGTTCGTATGGGGAGTTTTATCACATACACTCGGCTATACCCTAATTTGGGTAATTACCTTTTCATTGTTACGACATTATACCGGAGGTGCCCATGCTCCAACGCAGTTAACATGTATCTTAGGCAGCTTTTTTCTCGGTTGTCTTGATAAGTGGGCTATAATCTATTTAAAGCCAACTGTACTAGGATATTTGATACTTGTCCTTATGTGTATATTATTTGCACCTATAAGTAACCATAAAATATGTTTAACCACCAAACAAAAATGGATACATAAACTTATTTCTGTGATAATTGTTAGCATTGGATTTCTGCTGTTTTATAAAATTGGAAACACGAAGATGAATACCACATTGTTTTATTCCTTTTTCTGCGTAATCATTCTTATGATAGTCGAAACAATTAAAAATCTAATGAGACACTTTAAATAGCAGGATGACTTTTCATAAATATTCAAAAAAGATAAAGAATTTGATGGTCTTTATCTTTTTTGAATTTAATTAGATTATCTAGCTCCTCTGTCTGATGGCGAACGATAGTTAAAATCTCTGTCCTGTTCCCGTTTCTGAACTTCTGCCTGTTTTTCTGCCAGCTTTCGATGGATTGAGTTTTCTCCATACTTGGAGTTCCATTCCTTGTTTGCTTTGACATAGGATTCATACTCGGACTTGCCTTGTTTATAGACTTGCAGGAACGCATCTACCGTTGGATATTTGTAATCCTGCACGATATGGGATAATCCCTGCTTCATAATCTTAATCGTTTCTGCGTATTTGTTAGACTGTGCCTGCAATTCCTTTCGTTTCTTTCCTTGGAATAATCCTGTACAGTTCTTCAAATCCTCGTCAATAAGGTCTTTTTTCACTTCCTGCGTATGAATGGCTCTGTTTTGTCGTTTAAGTTTCTCCATAATCTCTTCAAGTCGCATCTCATAATCGTGTGCCAGCTCAGACATTCTTGGTCTTGGCGGAATAACGGTCTTTTCTGCGGTAGTAGTAGCAGGTGCTTTGAATGGTTGGGTCACAGCAGGAATTGTCTGATTGTCTGTCTGTGTAACGGATGGAGCTGGTTGTTTCTCTTGTTTTTCATTTCTTCGCTCCATAAGGTCGGAGATTCTGGCTTTCTGTTGTTCCTGTTTCTGTATCAGCAACTTTATGAGTTCTTTTAACAGCTCGATTGCCCGAAAGATAATCATAAACAAAAGCTCCGGATGATTGCCATACTTGTGAATGGATTCCTTAATCGGAGTTGAAATCTGTTCCTGCTTTACCTTTAAGATTTCCTTTCGCTCCATCCCCGATACCAAAGCGTGATCCACAGTACGATTCCAGTCCTGTATGACCTTATTATTGAGTGTAATCTTATCTGCCTTTGGATTGTTCTTACCGATTTTCTTAGTGGCAAGATAGACATCCCCACGCTTGAATGCAGACAGCTTTTCTTTCTCATCTTTGACAAGTCCGTTGATGACATCGGTATAAAATACCTTGACCTCATCTAAGAAATGTTCCTGCTTAAAGCGAGCGTCCTTGATGGTAAACATCTGTCTTTCGTAGACCTCACCTTTCTTGATCACCTTACACCTTTTACGGATAGTTCCATTCTCGTCTAGGATTTCTTTCTTGGTACGAACATGATTACCTTTCTCATCATAGAACATATTTCTGGTGGCAATCTTTTCTATCGGTTCGTCAAGATAATTTCGTTCTGCAAAGATAAGATGGATATGATAATTCGTCTTTCGTTTGTTATGATGGAGTGCTGCAATACAATCAACACCATACCGACTTTTGAATTTATCCGTCATATATTTTAATAGTCCGTCTGGCGGATAATCCACAAAGGATTCCGGCAGGGCAATGATAAATTCTCTTGCTTCGATACATTTTCCCTCTGTACCGCTTTTCTTAAATTCTGCCTGATTGCACTTGGCAAGTTCTGTCCAAAATTTTCGGTCTGTGGTTTCATATACCGCATAGAGATTTTCCTGTTTTTTGTCACTGGAGATATAATAGATTCTTCCACGAACATTATGGAGCTTTGACATCTGCACAAATGAATTTCTTGGCATAGCGATTTCCTCCTTTCCCAGTTTTGATTTTGGAAAAGAGGACAGATAAGATAGATGAGATGTGAGTAGTAAACTTTCCCTGTGAGCGAGTGCATAGGCACTCGTCTTGCGAACACATCCGCCTTGTGGCGGCTAAGCCTCGCAGAGCGAAATACACAGAGTACAAAACGAAGTTTTGTGCGATGGGTGTATTTCGCTCTCAAACGCCGAGGGCTTGCTTATGAAGTTCACTTTTAGCTGTAACTGTTCCCTCAGCACCTAATTTTGTGCCTTTAATGGCACACTTTTTATGTGCCGTATCCGGCACTCCCTTTTCTTAACAGAAATGCTAGAAGATTGCTATGAAAATCAGCGAAACAATAGACGAATCCGTTAGCACTTTTGCCTTAACAATAGCATTGTTCTATTATTCAGACTTTTTAGCAAAAACCGTAGAAACAGTAGAAGTCTGCTATTAAAATCGAAAAAACAATAGCACGATTCGTTAGCATTTTTGCCCTGACAATAGCATTGTGTTACTTCGCTTACTTTTAAACTGTGTCTGGCAAGGAAGTGGTAGTAAAAGTTCCTATTAAATTTCATTTTTAATAGTGCATTGTTTTATTACATTTTGATTTTAATAGAGCTTTTTACTATTAACTCTTTGAAAATGTACCCCATAGATTGGACACTCAAAATCATAGTAGCGTACACTTTTTGTCATAGGTCGGACAGCTTTTTTCATAGCTACACTTGGTATGACTTCTCACAGCACTTTTTGTAAGTTGGGTGGACTTGTCCTACCAGTCGGCTTCACTTGGGTGGATGGTTGCACCCACTTCATTTTCTGGCTTGGGTGGACTATTCATAACACCTTTTGCATCTTGGGTGGACTTGTCCTACCAACAAGCTATAACTGGGTGGACGATTGCACCCATTCACATCCATCTTGTCCTCATTTTCCAAAAGTTCTGGTTGTATCTGAGGACTTGTCCGTGATATAATCTATTTGCGTGTAGGTATATCATGGCTTTTAGTCAGATACATACCAGAGGGATGGTCTTAGGACTGTCCCTTATTCATTTTTCATTGTTCCCTTGACCGCTTTTACTGCGTGTCTGTCTCGTAAATCCTTCCCCTCATTGAGAATCAGAAACTCGTCTAATCGTTCCCTGCGGATTAAGATTTTTCTTCCCACTCTAAGGATAGGCAGCTTTTCCCATTCCACAAGATTTCTAAGAGTGTTTCTTCCGATACCTGTATAGTCGGCAGCTTCTTCAATGGAGAGAGCAAACTTTAATTCTGTCATTCGATCACCTCATTCCTGCGTAGGATTACAAGTCTTGTATATCAGAGGATGTTCCTTTTTGAAGAAAGGATTAGCCTTTTTTAAAACTTGCGTTACGCAATTCTGATTAAAGTATATATCTTTTATAACGCTATGTCAAGCCTTACGAAATTCTATCATCTTTTATAGAATTGCGTATTGCAATATATCGTGTTATGTGGTATAGTAATGACATACCGAAAAAGGAGGTTCGCAAGTATGTTAAAAGATAAAGAATTGCGAAAGACAATCGGTAGCAGAGCAAAAAGCCGTAGACAGGAGTTAGGATTGAACCAGCCTTATGTCGCTGAAAAAATGGGCGTGACAGCCTCAACCATTCAGAGATACGAAGCAGGAACGATTGATAACACCAAGAAAATGACCTTAGAAGGTCTGGCAGATGCACTTCATGTATCTGTGGAATGGCTGAAAGGTGAGACGGACGAATACGAAACAGACATTACGGATAAAAGAGAATTACAGATTCGTGATGTGATGACTTCCATTCTGAATAAGCTCCCTTATGATATGGAACAGTCCGAAAGTGATTTTTCCAAAGACCTGCTACTACTGATGTTACGGGAATACGAGCTGTTCGTGGATTCGTTCCAGTTCGCTTGTAAGAATTTCAAAGGAAATACAGATAACAAAATGCTCGCCCAGACAATGGGGTTTGAATCCAATAAGGAATACAATGAGATTATGTTCCTTAGAGAAATCACCCACACCGTCAACGCATTGAACGATATGGGCGATATTGTAAGACTGTATTCTAAGAATCCTGAGACAGCGAAAAATCGACTAGCCAATCTTTTATCAGAAAAAGATCCCGATTCGGTATAGATAGGCAGACGGAGCTATGATATACTTACACGCAAGAAGCATTTCACCAGTTCCGATTGCCGATATCGAAAGGAGAAACGATTATGGCAAAAGGTTCTGTAAGGAAGAAAGGCAAGAAATGGTACTACCGCTTTTATGTGGAGGATGCAAGTGGTAACTTGGTTCAGAAAGAATTTGCAGGTACGGAGAGCAAATCAGAGACAGAGAAAATGTTACGCAAGGCTATGGAGGATTATGACGCAAAGAAATTTCTAGCCAAAGCGGACAACCTCACACTCGGACAGATGCTAGATGTATGGGCAGAGGAAGATTTGAAAACGGGTTCACTTAGCAACGGTACAGTCGGTAACTATTTACAGGCAGTAAACAGGATTAAACAACACCCAATCGGAAACAGAAAACTAAAGACAGTCACTTCGGAGCATTTGCAGAAGTTTATGGATTTACTTGCATTTGGCGGTGAGGAAGGAAATTTTAAGTCAAAGGGTTACACCATCGACTATATCCGTTCTTTCCACGCAGTCCTGCAACAGTCCTTCCGATTTGCAGTCTTTCCAAAGCAGTACATCACATTCAATCCAATGCAGTATGTGGTAATGCGTAGGAAAGCCGAGGAAGATGTGGATTTGTTTTCTGATAATGATGAGGATGCAGAGGTTATCAACCCGATTACACCAGAGCAGTATCAAACGCTTATGGAGTATCTGGAAGAAAGAAACAAGCCTGCTGTCCTGCCGGTACAGATAGCGTACTACACAGGTCTTAGACTTGGAGAGGTATGCGGACTGTCTTGGAGTGACATTAACTTTGAGGAACAGTATCTGACAGTACGAAGAAGTGTCCGTTACAACGGAGCAAGGCACAAGACCGAGATTGGTCCGACAAAGCGAAAGAAAGTCCGTATCGTGGATTTCTGTGATACGCTCGCTGACATCTTAAAGAAAGCGAAAAAGGAACAGAGAAAGCAGGTATTCAGTTACGGAGAACTCTATCAGAGGAACTACTACAGGGAAGTTAAGGAAAAGAATCGTATCTACTATGAGCTTTATCATTTGGATGGCACAGAGGACATTCCGCTTGATTACAACGAGATTGACCTTGTATGTATCAGACCGGACGGAGCATACGAAGCCCCTGCAACGGTTGAGACAGCTTTAAGGACAGCAAGGAAACGATTGTCGGAGCTTGATGATAATTTCCACTTCCACACCCTGCGACACACTTATACCACAAACCTGCTCTCAAATGGAGCAGCACCAAAGGATGTACAGGAATTACTTGGACACTCGGATGTAAGTACCACTATGAATGTCTATGCACACGCTAACCGAGAAGGTAAGCGAAACTCAGCCCGACTACTTGATAAGGTGGTTGGAGAATAAAATCGAATAAGAAAAACTTTCCCTTGTAGATACCTCATAAGGGCAAAAACAAGGGAAAAGGATACATATAGAGTGGCAAGGCATACCGCCAAGTCGCATAAAATAAGGAAAGTTGAGATTTTAGTTATACAAATTCAAATTTGTCTTTCTCTTAATTTCCTATTATACACCAAAATTATGAATATTTCTACCCGCCGTCTATTGACCTCAATTACGAGGGAAATAGGCGGCTTTTTTGTTTCTAAAAAAATATTTTCAAGAATTTTTTGAAAAAGGGGTGATTTTGGGTGTGCATTTTGACCCCCTTTGTCCAAATGAGTGAAGGGGTTAATTCCGAACCACGAAAAGGTCAGCCCATTCACTTGTATTTTGACAACTGAATAAATCATTCACTAAGACTTTAATTCTGATGATTTTAGCCACCTTATCGGGTACGCCGTGACTTCTGCATTGCAGAACAGCGAGAACTCCCGGTATAAGTAATAGGTTGCCCCTGTTACGGCGATGACAGTCAGAAGGATAATGATACTTCTCTACGGAGCTGGCGGAGTACCCGGCAGAGGTGAAATTCCTATGATACAGATTAGCAGTCTGTTCCTTAGTGACTTCCCGTGAGCTTTTTGCTCGGCAAGGGGTGTTGAGAACAAATATTGCCCGACCGGTTAGGAAATGAGCCGGTCAAGTACATAGCCATACTGCGATGGCTATGAATTTTACGAAAGGAGGACGCACAAAGTGTCGAACTGCAAAACGATTGCTATATGCAATCAAAAAGGCGGAGTTGGAAAGACGACCACCACGGTAAACCTCGGCGTCGGTCTTGCAATGCAGGGAAAGAAAGTGTTGCTCATAGACGCAGACCCACAGGGCGACTTAACCACCTGTCTCGGTTGGAAGGATACGGATAACTTGGGTATCACGCTTGCAACGAAACTCACAGATGTCATAAACGAAACGATGAATGACCCTACGGTCGGTATTCTGCACCACGACGAAGGTGTTGACCTTGTTCCGGCAAACCTTGAGCTTTCAGCAATGGAATTTAACCTTGTCAACGCAATGAGCAGAGAGACGGCATTGAGAAATTATCTAAGCGAAGTGAAGGACAAATACGACTATATCTTAATAGATTGTATGCCTTCCCTCGGAATGGTAACAATCAATGCTCTATCTGCGGCAGACAGCGTAATAATTCCTGTTCAGGCTCAGTATTTACCGGCAAAAGGTATGACGCAGCTTGTTCAGACCATTTCACGAGTTAAGAAGCGTATCAATCCGGGCTTAAAGATTGACGGTATGCTTCTCACTTTGGTGGATAGCCGTACCAACCTCGCCAAAAGCACGGTAGAAGCTCTGAGAGAGAACTTCGGTAGTCAAATCAAGATGTATCGAACATATATCCCGATTGCCGTAAAAGCCGCAGAGACTTCTTCCAAAGGCAAGAGCATTTTTGCCTACGAACCGGGCAGCACGGTGTCAAAAGCGTACACCGAATTTACAAAGGAGGTGTTAGCCGATGGCAGGAAGAAAGAGCGACTTCACTCTCACGAAGCTCGATGACTTATTCTCGACGCAGGAACAGAGAGATGAAGAAAAACTTTCAAAAATCCGAGATATTCCCTTGACTGAGATTGACGATTTCCCCGACCACCCTTTTAAGGTGCGTGATGACGAGGATATGGCACAGCTCATTGAGAGTATTAAGGAACGAGGGGTAATCACTCCGGCGACGGTAAGGCAGAAAGAGGACGGCAGATACGAACTCATATCGGGACACAGACGAAAGCGAGCCTGTGAGCTTGCCGGGTTTGATACTCTCCGTTGTGAGGTCGTTGAACTGAACCGAGACGAAGCCACGATTTTAATGGTTGAGAGCAACTACCAAAGGTCGCAGATACTTCCCTCGGAAAAAGCCTATGCCTACAAAATGCGTTTGGAAGCATTGAGCAGACAAGGCAAAAGAACAGACCTAACTTCCGACCCAGTGGGTTGGAAGTCAAGCGGAAAAGAAACAGCACAACTAATTGGAGAGCAGTCGGGTGACAGTCAAACCCAAGTTCGCAGATATATTCGCCTTACAAACCTTGTTCCCGAACTTTTGGAATATGTTGATGAGGGGCGAATTAAAATGCGACCGGCGGTTGAATTGTCTTTTCTCGATGAGGACAGTCAGCGTGATGTGGTTGATGAAATCGACCTGAACGACGCAACTCCGTCCCACGACCAAACAATCCGTATGCGAAAGTTCTTTGAGGAGGGCAAGCTCACAACCGAAGCAATCCAAGCGATTATGTCGGAGGAAAAACCAAACCAAAGGGAGAAAATTGTTTTAAGGGGCGACAGGGTTCGACAGCTTATCCCGAAGAATATTCCCATAAGCCAAACGGAGGATTTTGTGTGCAAGGCATTGGAGCATTACAACAAGTTTCTGCGAAGCAGAGCCGACCGTGACAGCCGATAGCCTTCCCCCTTTCTCACACTCTAACCCCTATATATACCGGCTATTAACCTGCTGAAAAATATACTCTATCTCCCTTGAGTATATCTATCTCAATAACATATAGCTGTCTATTAAAGGGTTTGCACATTTGGAGCAAAAGCAAAATGTCTGCTACGATAAAAAGTTCAGCCAATCGCACCTTTGATGTTTTGACCGGTTTTGATTACGATTAAAGCAGAAAGGAGCGATGGATATGAAAAACAGGCTGATACCTTGTGTTCTTGCCTGCCTGATGATTTTCCTCGTAGGTTGTAACGGTAACACAGCCAAAGAAGCTGCACAGGAGATAACGAAAACGGAGACTTCTTTTCCGGCTGGTAATACCGAAACAAATTCTCAGGAAGATACGGCAAAAAAACCGGAAAGCACGGCAGTTCAGGAGGAAACACCGATTACGGCAAAAGAAAGCCAATCAACCGCTGAAAGTCAGACGGTTATGACGGTACAGACAAAACCGGCGGAAGAAAAAACGGCTGATACTCCTGCAACCGAAAAGCCAAAGGCAGAGCCACCGAAGCAGACAACCACGCAGGCTGAACCCGAAAAACAAACGGAACAGCCAAAAGAACAGACAACTGCCGAACAAAAGCCGGTTGAAAAACCGACTGAAAAGCCGGCAGAACCGAAACCGACAGAGCCGCACAAGCAGACATTCGATGTCAGCCCTTATGTTAGTTACGCAAAAGAGTATGCGGTAAGCATAGGGCTTTCTCTTGACATCACGGCGACAGAATGTTGGGACAACCCCATATCCGCAAATCCTAACCGAAGCGGTATCAAGTCTGATATTGAAAGCAGACTGAACCGATACAAGAACAGCGAGGGTTTTACCGCTGTGTGGATATGGACAGAAAAGCTATCCGATACGGATTACAACATCTATATCGGCTACTGCTAAAACAAAATAATTTTAAGCGGACGCACTGAGTAAAATCGGTGCGTTTTTGCATTTCAAGGAGGAAAACGCAATGGTTAAAACAAAATTCAAGAAAGCCGTCTCGCTTATGTTGGCGGCGGTTATGAGCCTTACTGCTTTTATGGGCATTGGGGCAACGACAGCCTTTGCAGCCGTAGGCGAAAAAGCCGATGTGTACCTCGTCGATTATCCCCGAAGCGGAGATACCAATAACAACGGCGAATGGGGACACGGCAATCTCAACTATATGAACGGTTGGAAAGGCTTGTCCACGAAATATACGGGACTTCGTGCAATGGGTTCGTATTCGGGCAATATCGCCTACTGTATCGAGCCGGGTACAGGTCAGCGGACAGGAGATACTCTCACCGAAAAGGACGAGAACTTCTTCAACAACATCAGTCCGAACGGTACGATTTCCGGCGATGATATTCGCCTGCTTATCGGTCGTATCTTGCAGTACGGCTACCGTGGAGGTATTTCGACAAGCTGGAAGTCGCAGAATGAAAGCGACGCAAACTGTATCGCACACGCTTATGCCACTCAGATTTTGATTTGGGAAACGATTGTCGGAGAAAGAGACGCAAGCTTCAATCACGTTTCTACCGGAGGGTACAATGCCGTGCTTGAATGTGTAAGCTCAGCACACCCTCTCCGCAGCAAAATCTTGTCGTACTACAACAGTATGGTAACAAGCGTTCAGAACCATACGAAAGTTCCGAGCTTCTGCACAAGGTCAAAGGCAAGGTGAAAACATGGATGGAAGATTTACGGATGAAGAGCTTGCCATAGCAAAGCGTGTTGATCTGTGTGCAGTTGCAGAAAGCCTTGGGTATACAGTAAAGAGGATTGGCAAATACCACACTTTAAAGGAGATGGATTCCATCCGTATCTATAACAGAAGCCATTGGTACAGATGGTCAAGGCAGTTTGACAAAGGCAACAATGGCGGCTCACAGATAGATTTCTTACGGGTATTCTGTGGAATGAGTGTAAAAGAGGCTGTATTCTGGCTTTTAGATTTTGCAGGATACAGAAGAATCGAGAATCCTGTAAAGCAGCCACTTGTTCATCAGGTATCGCAGAAGCAGGCAGAAGAGAGAAAGCCATTTGTCCTACCGGAACCGGCAGGAGATAATTCCTATCTTATTTCCTATCTGAATCAGGAGAGAGGAATCAGCAGAGCAGTCATAGATTTGTTTTTAAAAGAAGGACTGATTTATGAGAGCAGGCATTATCACAATGTTGTTTTCAAAGGAAATGATAAAAATGGAGTGACAAGATTTGCAAGTATGCGGGGAGTGTTTGATAAGCAGGGTAAGTCATTCAAGTGTGATGTCACAGGAAATGATAAGAACTATGGATTTAATGTGGTGAATGAAAACAGTACAGAGCTTGTAGTATTTGAGGCTGCAATCGACCTTATGAGTTATGCCGATATCTTCGCAGATTATGAATCAAATAAGCTGGCACTTGGGATGCTTGCAGATGCACCACTTGAGACTTTTCTTCGGGAATATCCGCAGATTACTTCCATCCGGTTCTGCCTTGATGGAGATGAGCCGGGGAGAAAAGCAGCAGCTGAACTTATGAGAAAGTATTATGAGCTTGGATATGAGGTAGAAGACTGTCCGCCACCTGCCGGATATAAGGATTACAACGAGTGGCTTGTAGCGGCAAAGCTTAATCTGAACAGGATGAATAAGCGAGCAGATGAACCAGTCAGGGCATGAGAAACCGGATTTTGATGTGTGGGGGCAGAAAGCGCCCCCAAAACAGCAAAGTGGGGGCAGAAAGCGCCCCCAAAATGTCAAAGTGGGGGCAAAAAGTGCCCCCAAAATTTGGACACGACAAAATCCGGACTGAAGTAAAAATAAAAGTGGGGGCAGAAAGCGCCCCCAAAATAACAAAATGGGGGCAGAAAGCGCCACCAAAGTAGCAAAGTGGGGGCAAAAAGCGCCCCCACTTTCATAAACAGAGGGTTTTAGGGAGATTTTCTCCCTAAGCAACGGTGTGATCTATAAGGATGTGTGCAATCCTATCACAGCAGAGTTTCGAGAGGAACTCTATACCAATATCCTTGATGCTTATGCAAGAATCAAAGAACCGGAGAAAGAGGAGACACAGAAGCAGGACAGAACACAGGAAATGCCGGAGTTTTCCGTAACCGTGACACCTTATGAGAGGGAAGGCAGTAACATCAAAGGACTTGCCCGCATTTACTTTGAAAACAGTTTCATTGTAAATAATATCAATATCGTGCAGGGCAAAGAGAAAATCTTTGTATCAATGCCTTCTTATAAGACAAAGCAGGTGGACGAGCAGGGCAAGCCAATCTACCAGGATGTCTGCTATCCGGTCACAAAGAATTTCAGGGAAAAACTCTACAATGAGATTATCTCGGAATATGAGAAAGCAAAGGATAAGAGCAACGAAAAGGCGAGGGAGAGTGCCGAGAAACATCATGGCAATCCCGATAAAGAGAAGGACAAAGAGGCTACACCCTTTCGATAATTAGTAATTAAGGTACAGGGGCGGTCAAGGCTGCCCCGTTTACAGAATGGAGGAAACAGAATGGATATGGAAGCAGGAAAATCACTTACCAATGAGGAGGTTATAAGAGAACTTCTCGAATTATTAAAGAAAAATGCCATGAAAGAGCAGGCAAACGATGTATTTGAGATATGCAGCTATGTGGATGGACTGGAGAAAAAGATTGATTCCATGACGGAAGAACTTACCAATATGCAGAAGCAGATCAAAGAAATGCAGGAAGATACACTTGTCAATAATGCAAAAAAGGCATTGTCAGAAGCACAGGAGCGACTTAATACCAGATGCAAACAGATAAAATCACAGGTGTTTCAGGTGAAAGTGCAGGTGAAATCTACTGCAAAAAGCATTGTATATGAGACTAAGGTAAAAGGCAGAGAAGCATTATACAGAGTATCAGAGTTCTTAGAAATAAAGAATAAACTTCTGAATATTCGGGAGAATGTAAGAGGAGCAATCAGAACTACGGATAAGGATATAGCCAAAACTGCATTGCTTGGAAAAGGACTTCGTGAGGCAGGACAGACAGCAGCCAATGCATTTCGTACTTTTGCAGATAAACTGGAGGTAGATTATTCACAGAAGGAACAGAAACACCCTCTCACAAAGGCGGTACTTACCCCTATGAAAGCAGTGAGAAAACTGCTTGTATCAATGGAGCTGCATCTGGACGCTTCGATTGATAAGCTGGATAATCTGGCAATGAATGTGCAGATAGATAAGGAAAAGCATAAGGGTAATGTGAAGAGCGTGGAACAGACAGAGCCGGAGAGGGCAGAAGCTGAGCGAGTGGAAGCAGAGGTTGTATATTCACCGATGGTCGCTGAACCACAGGAATATCAGTATAATGCAGATGCATTTGAAAATTATTTGAGAGATAATGCTGCAAATGATAATAAGAACAAAGAAATAATAATGCAAAAGGATAAAAATGTACGATGAGTAGGCATAATTCGTAAATTAATTGCCACTACGTTTTTGAAATAGCATTGAAGTGGTATCTACGATGTTTTGATGTGAAATGGATTCTGCGGTATACACAAGGAATACAAATTGACTTTTCCAGGTTGGTGTTGTAAACTATGATTAGCATAGACTAACCATAAGGAGGGCGCTCATACATGACAAATCAATACATGAATAATCTTTATCGTGATCTGCTCTCTAATTCACCGCAGACGATCACCATAGATATTCCGGCAGACATGGGAACCGGTCAGATTTCGCAGATCGTCACGAAACAGGGAGCAGTTGTTTCAGACTGGAGAATGAATTACTTTTCGGATATGAACGTGCAGGGAGTGAGCAGTGAAGAATACATACAAATGCTGTTCTGCTTCAATGACGGTGTTTCCTGGAATATTGCAGACAACCGGCAAAGTGCCAGCATACAAAAGGGTGAATCCTGTATTTATCGCGGCCACGGGAAAATGGAATATCTGTGCTATTCTAAAAAGAGCGATTTCCTTTTCAAAAATGTGAAAATACCTCTATCCTATTTCTATAAGATTCTGAATGACTACTTTGAGGCTGGTGAGATCGAGGTCTATCAGAAAAAATTATTGGACGGCATATCAAAGGTGAATATCACGCCCTATATGGAACACATTTTTGCGGAGCTGCAAGACTTCACGCAATATCGCGGCGGGTTGGGATACCTGTTTCTGGAAAGCAAGGTCTTTGAGCTGCTATCGGTATATTTGAGCGAGGTCCTGGAGCTGAGTATTCTCGCGTCAACCTACGTTGCAATTTCCAGAAGTGACCGGGATTCCATCATAGAGGCAAAGCGAATTATTGACAGCCAGCTTGCCCTGGCTCCGAGCTGCGAGGAATTGGCGCGGCAGGTCAATATCAGCACTTCAAAATTGACGAAGGGCTTTTCCTCCCTGTTCGGAACATCGGTTCATGCGTATGTCATCGACCAGCGGTTAGAAAAGGCGGCAAGCCTGCTGTTAGAAAGTAATTTGAATGTCAGCCAGGTGGCTATACTGGTGGGATATTCAAAAGCGAGCAATTTCGCAGCGGCGTTCAAAAGGAAATACGGAGTGAATCCGAAAAACTATAAAGCAGAAGTTACGATTGGATAAATGCAAAAATACTGATTTTGGGTAGAATAAAATTGGTTTTGGGTTGGAATCGTGGGAGCAAATTGCTATTATATGTGGTGTGGTTAGAAGAAGCTAACCACACCACATTTTCATTTTCTCTGTTGGAATGAAGCGCATGGGTCCCTACTATCAGTCTGCACAGAAAATGAACAACACGATCATTGAGTACATCAATGGTATGGAGGTTGTCAAGGTTTTCAACCGGGAAAGTGAATCTTACGAGAACTTCCGCAAGGATGTAACGGACTATCGGGATTATACCTTGGCATGGTATAAGGCCGCCTGGCCCTGGATGGCGATATACGGAAGTCTGCTGCCCTGTACTGTTATTCTGACTTTGCCTCTTGGGGCATGGTTTGTTCTCTGTGGCATAAGCACTTTGCCTGATTTGATTTTAGTCCTCTGCCTTTCCCTCAGCATTGGGATTCCTCTCTTGAAAGCACTGGGCTTTATGGAGACTATTCCGAATCTGAATTATAAGATCACGGCACTTGAACAGATGTTAAATACGGCACCGCTGCAAGCTGCTGAGGATGATTTCCACGGACAGGATTTTAACATTTCTTACGATCATGTTTCCTTTGCGTATCAGACGACACAGCCTGGCCCAGATGGGAAACCGATAATAGCGGAAAACGAAGTCCTCCACGATATTACCTTTGTGGCACAAGCAGGACAAAAAACTGCCCTAGTTGGTGAATCCGGTTCTGGCAAGAGCACCCTTGCAAAACTGTTGATCCACTACTATGACCCGCAGAAAGGGAGCATTTCCATTGGCGGGCAGAAACTTTGTGATATGAGCCTGGAGGCATTGAACAGCCGCATTTCCTATGTGGCTCAGGATCAGTACCTGTTTAACACCTCCCTGCTGGAAAATATCCGTCTTGGACGTTTGGATGCTACCGATGAGGAAGTAATGCAGGCGGCTAAGAAAGCCCAGTGTATGGAGTTTCTGGAAAAGCTGCCGCAAGGTATTCACTCCATGGCGGGCGATGCGGGGAAAATGCTTTCCGGGGGGCAGCGCCAGCGAATTTCCCTGGCGCGGGCAATATTGAAGGATGCCCCGATTGTAGTGCTTGACGAGGCCACGGCCTATGCTGATCCAGAAAATGAGGAAAAAATGGAGGCTGCTATTGCGGAGCTGGTGGAGGGAAAAACCTTGGTAGTTATCGCTCACAAACTTCCCGCTATAATGAACGCAGATCAAATATGCGTTATGGTTCACGGAAAGATGGTGGCAACCGGAAAACATCAGGAGCTGATTCAAGCTTGCCCAGAATACCAAAAGTTGTGGAAAGCGGCTCAGGACAGCGCCGAGTGGAAAGTATCTACTGCAAAGGAGGGAAGATAAATGTTTGCATTGATTTCAAGAATCCTGAACCTCTCCGGGAGGTATAAAAGCCGTATTCAGGCTGCATTTCTATGTGCATTTGTCGAGTCCATTCTCTCCAAAATGCCGATCTTCATGGCGTTTATTGTCTTGGCCGGGTTTGCTGATAATACGCTGACTGGAAAGACCTGTCTGTTTGTCGGACTTGGATTATTAGCTGTTGTAGTGGTTCAGACAGTGGTTCACTATTTGAGCGATCGTCTGCAAAGTGCCGCTGGATTTATGATCTTTGCAGATAAACGGATGGAGTTGGGAAATCATTTAAGAAAAATGCCGATGGGTTACTTTACATCGGGGAATATTGGCAAAATCAGCTCTGTTCTCAGTACGGATATGGTATTCATTGAGGAAGTTTCTATGAGTACCATTGGCAACATGATGAGCTATATGCTGTCTACTTTGGTTTTAGCTGTTTTTATGTTCGTACTGGATTGGAGACTTGGGCTGATTGCGGTAATCATTACCTTGCTGGCATCACTGGTTGCAAAATATATGAATAAGGTTTCCTTCAAGGAGGCTGTCGGGCGTCAAAACCAAAGCGAGAATTTGACGGATGCGGTCTTGTCTTTTGCTGAAGGAATTGGGATTATCAAAAGTTACAATCTGCTCGGAGAAAAATCTGACGAATTAACGGAAAACTTCAAAAAATCAAGGAATGTCAATACGAAGTTTGAGCAGAAAATGACACCGTGGACCACTGGCTTAAACATTCTCTATGGCGTGGGTATTGCCGCTATCTTCGGTTTATCCGTTTTTTTACATCAGGAAGGCGTACTCTCCCTGGCTTATCTTTTGGGCGTGCTGCTGTTTGTCTTTGATCTCTTTGGACCTCTGAAAGCTCTTTATGGAGAAGCAACCAGACTGACCGTGATGAATGCCGCATTAGACCGCATTGAAGCTGTTTTGGACGAGCCCGAACTTCCCGATAACGGAAATCAACATATTCTGTCACAGGCACAGCCGGATCAGCCAGAAGTACAATTTAGCGATGTGGGCTTCGCCTATCAGGACAAGGAAGTCCTGCACAACATCAGCTTCTCTATGCAGAAGAATACCATGACCGCACTTGTGGGACCGTCTGGCGGTGGCAAATCCACGATTGCGAACCTTCTGGCGCGGCTGTGGGATGTGAAATCCGGCAAAGTGACAATCCGTGGTACAGATATTCGGGATGTACCTCTCGCCGAACTGATGGAACAGATCAGCATGGTTTTCCAGAGGGTGTACTTGTTCCAGGATACCATTTACAACAATATCAGCATGGGTAAACCGGACGCTACCGAGGAAGAAGTCTATGAGGCTGCAAAAAAAGCCCGCTGCTATGATTTTATCATGGCGCTGCCAGATGGATTCCAGACAGTCATCGGTGAAGGCGGCTCTACTCTGTCCGGCGGCGAAAAGCAAAGAATCTCTATCGCCCGCTGCATTTTGAAGGACGCACCGATTGTCATTCTGGATGAAGCGACTGCAAGTGTTGATACCGATAATGAAAGCTATATCCAGGAGGCAATCAATGAACTGGTAAAGGGTAAAACATTGCTTGTGATTGCACACCGCCTGAATACCATACGTCAGGCAGATCAGATTTTGGTGATCTCCGATGGACGGATCAGCGAACAGGGAACCCATGACGAGCTTATGGCAAAAGCCGGGATTTATCAGGATTTTGTAAATATCCGTAAAAAGTCTTCCGGCTGGAGCCTTGCATAAAGGAGGAACCGATGAAGATTCATGCGTCCGGGGAGGATTATCTGGAGGCTGTGCTGATTCTTCAAAAGAAGCAGGGCATGGTCCGCTCCATTGATCTTGCCCGGCACATGGGCTTTTCAAAGCCGAGTATCAGTCATGCGGTGGGCGTTCTGCGGGATGGCGGCTTTCTGACAATGGACGAGGATGGATTTCTCCACCTGACCGATATAGGCCGGGAGGTGGCGGAGAAAATCTATGAACGCCATCAATTCTTTACGGAGCAGCTTGTGGCTGCTGGCGTCGATCAGGAAACAGCGGAACAAGACGCCTGCCGGATTGAACACGCCATCAGTGATACATCTTTCCGAAAGCTGAAGGAGAAAGTACAAGGAACCGATCAGCTCAAATCGGCTCCGTTCTGCATAATAAGTTATCTGCCCCGTCCGGGGAAAGAAAAAAACCGTTTGACCGGGGCAGACAATTTCGTGCACTCATTTTACGATTTTATACCCTATCGGCGGTTTTGAGAGATCAAGGCCGCCGTTTCTTTTACCCTCAAATGGAATGATACGCTGACGCTGGCGGATACGGCGGGTTACTGGAGGGAGTCGCAATGATACAACCTGACCGCCAACAAAATCTGACGATGTTTGCGCTATCGTTAAAAAAGCCAGACCGCCCAACAGGAACAGTCTGACAACAATTGCGAAAATCGTCGCTTTTTAGAATTTATGTTGAAAGCAGATAGTAAAAGAGCTGGGTGTCATGTGCCCAGCTCAATCTTCCACATGGAATACATCTTCCACCAGCATATTAAAGTATTTTGAAATCCTAAGCATAAACTCGGCGGAGGGGGTGCTGTCCCCACGCTCTATCCTGCCGACAGTTTTGGTGCTGTATCCGATAGCAGCGGCAAGGTCATCCTGGTAAATGCCACGCTGCTCCCGGATTTCTCGGATATTATTGGTAACCGCCATAAAAATCCCTTCTTTCAGTTCTATAGATATAGATATTTTCTTATTGTCAATTATGCAAAATGATGTGTCCGATAAAAAGGACTTGCAATTTTATCGGCAATGCTTTATCGGCAATGCCCTGTAATAGCAGAAGCATCAGATTTTCCAAGAACTTTTCCAAATATGTCTAAGCGGTCATTTTCACTAACCTTGATAGGCGCATACTTTTTATTAAGCGAGATAAGGAAAATTCCGTCTTTATCGTTTTGCAATTTCTTAATATAGGCTTCTCCGTTAAGAGCGAAGATGCCGATTTCTCCATTAGCAACAGATTCCTGCTGTAATACCCATGCAATCTGACCATCGTGAAATTCAGGCTCCATACTGTCACCACTGATGCGTACACCGAATGTAGTGCCTTCGGGAAGAATTGTTTCATTAATCCGTACAGTTTCTTTCGGTCCGTCTACAAGGAAGTTACCGGTTCCGGCTGATACTGCATTTTCAAAAATATCAATGCTGCGGAATGGAATAATCTTAGCCAGCTGCCTTTCATACATACCGGATGCGTGGAGCAGATTAATATAATCCATAGCTTTTTCCCTGCCTTCATCAGTAAGTGATGAAAAAGGATCAGCAGGATTTACTCCAAAATATGCTTCATACATATTAGTAATACCAAGGATTCTACACACTTTGTAAAATATGGTAACACTTGGTTCAGCAAGATTTCTCTCCCAGTTGGATATGGCTTTATAGGAAATGGTAATGCCTTCCTTTGCCAGTTCATCAGCGAGATCCTGTTGGAGCAAGCCTTTCTTTTTTCTATATGTTGAAATGATTTCTCCGATTGAGTACATACATACGCCTCTTTTCTTTCATTTTGTTGATTTCAAATATCTCTTTTCACTCCATAGTATATAGCAATAGTGCCAATTATTCAAGTTAAAAATCCAATATAATGAGAAAAAGGACACATGTGTCCGTTGACAGTCGATTATTCTTGGGGTTATACTATGCCCTGTAAGGAACATTACTCATATACTTGGACTAAAGGTTATGGTAGTGACAGATTAAATGCAGCAGGAGGTTATGCAGATGGGAGACAGGGTAATACTTCATTCAGATATCAACTGTTGCTATGCTTCGATTGAGCATCTGCATCATCCGGAGCTTGCAGGAAAGCCACTGGCAGTAGGCGGTGACCCGGAGGCAAGACATGGGATTGTCTTAACAGCCGACTATATTGCCAAGAAGTATGGTGTGAAAACAGGAATGGCACTCTGGCAGGCAAAGCAGGTCTGTCCTGACATAACGTTTGTTTCACCAAGAATGGACTTATATCTTCGATTCTCAAGAATGGCACATGAGATATATGCAGAATATACGGACAGGCAGGAGCCATATGGAATTGATGAGTGCTGGCTTGATGTGACAGGGAGCAGCTCCCTTAAAGGGGATGGATTGCTCATTGCACAGGAAATCAGCAGGAGAATGAAGTCAGAGCTTGGCATCACAGTAAGTGTTGGTGTTTCTTTCAATAAGATATTTGCAAAGCTGGGTTCTGACTACAAGAAGCCGGATGCTATCACTACTATGTATAAGAGCGAGTTTAAGCAGAAGGCTTGGTCGCTTCCGGTGGCAGATCTTCTATACGTTGGCAAAAGTACGAACAGAAAGCTTGCATTATTTGGTATCAAAACCATAGGTGATCTTGCAAGGGCAGATGAAGAAGTGCTTAACAGTCACCTTGGAAAGATGGGCAGTATCTTATGGTCGTTTGCTAATGGCTATGATGATTCACCTGTCAAGCTGGAGAACACCCACGCTCCAATCAAATCCGTGGGGAACAGCACAACGACACCAAAGGATTTAGTATGCGATGAGGATGTAAAGATTATTCTTTATATTCTGGCTGAGAGTGTTGCAGCAAGACTTCGTGAGAATGGATTCCGGTGCAGAGTGGTTGAGATAAGTGTCAGGGATAATGAGTTATTCTCTTTTACCCGTCAGAAAAAAATTGACCATGCAACGAATATAACCGGAGAGATAGCTGCATATGCTTATCAGATATTTAAGGAAAACTATAACTGGAGCAAGCCAATCCGCAGTGTTGGTGTCCGAGGTGCAGACTTAGTAACAGATAATTATTGGGAACAGATTGATTTGTTCTCAAGTGTGGAGAAGCGTGAAAAGCAGATGAAGATGGATTCGGCGGTGGATGAGATACGCAGAAGATTTGGATTTTACAGTATCCAGAGGGGACTCATGTACCGGGACAGGATTCTGTCGGCAGTCAATGCAAAAGAAGAACACACAGTACATCCACATGGATACTTTGGATAAAGAGGGAGGCGGAACATGAGCGAAGCAGCAAGAATTGATCTGGTAGACAGAGCACCATTGACGGAGAAGCAGCAGAATGTGTATGAAAGCATTATGCAATATCAGCGTGTGAATGGTTATGCTCCTACTATCAGGGAGATATGCAAGATGGTAGGGGTGGCATCGACTTCAAGTGTTTATGCACATCTGAAAATATTAGAAGAAAAAGGCTATATAGCAAGGAAGATGGATGCTTCCAGGGCAATAGCAATCTTGTAAGGAAGGTGATTACATTGAGCAATAAGGTGTATGTTGATGTACTTGCAGAGTTTTCAAAGGACGGACTGCTCATTCCCAAAGAGATAACATGGGAAGATGGCAGAAAGTATGAGATTACACGAGTGAAAGACAAGCGCAGAGCAGCCAGTACAAGAGCTGGTGGAGTTGGAGAGCGTTATACCTGTGTGGTAGATGGAAAGGAAATATTCCTTTTCTATGAAGATAACAATATGTGGTTTATGGAAAGAGCCGGAGCCTGATGTGATTGTGTGCTGACAGCACAATTCATATCAGTTGGCTTTAGATCAGCAAAGCCGGGGAATGCGCAGACATTCATCGGAACTCTCGGCAAAAGGCTTGCAAAGGTGATTTCCCTTTCCTTTACGAGTACAGAATTGTAGATTGATGATTTTGTATGAATAAGGAGCGAACTGAATTGAACAAAGGAAATGTTATAGAAATTAGATGTAAAAAATGCAACAAGTTAATGATGGAATACTTTGTATGCGGTGATGATTCCGCTGTGGCACTTCAGAATATTGGGATTAAGTGTGACAGATGCAAGCGAGTGATGATACTTAAGAAGTATTCCGAGGGAATGATGAAGGAACATTCTGAGAATGGGACTTTCAGAATATAACAATTGACAATTGAATTACAGCCCACCTGATAAGGGCACATCGAAAGATGGAATCACCAGAGACGCAGGGGAAACGAACAGTATTTATGATACTGGTTTCCTCGTGCGTCTTTTTTGTGCTGTAAAGGGTAATCCGACTTGTTCGTTTCCAAGGGCGGCAAGGAGGATTTATGAGCAGTAAAGCACAGATAAGCAAAAAGGACTATGAGAGAGGATTACGAATTGCTGACAGGAGAAAGGAAATGGGATTATCACAGGATGAGTTAGCTCATAGAGCAGGCATAGGCAGACAGGCATTATCTGCGATTGAAAACGGTGGAGATTTTAAGACACAGACATTAGATAGTCTGGCAATCGTACTAGGTGTATCTGTTGATTTCATTATGTATGGGGAGAATGAAGAAAAATCAGAACTGTTATCTGAGGCAATGGATGTTCTTTCAGATATGGATGAATTGCAGTTAAGACAGTGTCTTGCAATGATGAAAGCGATGAAAAGCGTGTCAGTTGAAAAGTGATTGTCGTGTTTACACGACATAATTGTCGCCTGTACACGGTCGGCAATTAAAGGCTGGCAGGATACAATAATCATGTGCTTAAGATACAGCACACCACGAGAGTGGAGGCGCCAAAACTCTCCAATACGAAATCGTAAAGGAGATAACAAAATGAATAAGAGAAACTTTAACGTAGTAGGAAACAATGAAATAGATAATCAGGAGTCTGCAAAGGGTATTGCATTTGTAAAGTCACGCAGAGCGGAACTCAATGTAGTCCAGATGGTTGAAAGTATGCGAGATCAGGCAATATCTAATGGAGTAATAATAAATGATGCGTATTGTGATCGCTCAATGACAAGGGACTATGACAGAGAAGCTCTGAATGCTTTCTTTGCAACACTTAAAGAGGAAGATTTTGAGGTTGTAGTAGTCAGAAGCCTGAATGAGATTACCGATGACATTTATGATTTGGAAGAATTTGTTAAGACCATCACAGATATGGGCATATGGCTCTATTCTCTTGAAGTCGGTCCGGTGCCAATTACTGTATCTCATGCAGAGGATTTTGGATGCTAACGGAATCCTTTGGCAGAGCGACAACAGAAAATCATTCCGGTCGGGACAAACAAGTCCCGGCTGTGAAGGATTGCAGATTTACACAGACTGCATTCGGAACAGTAGTACATGATTCAAGTGGGAAGTGGCGTGGTCAGTACGAGACAGAAGATGCAGCTGTAGAGATGATTAGAGAAATGGCACAGGACATTGGAGGGTACGACGATGAAATATGAAGGATATAAAATTGGTCCGGTGATTCGTGATATCCGTAAGGACAAGGGACTTCTCATTGAAGAGGTTGCTGCTAAAACTGGAATAAGTGTTTCGACACTTGGACAGGTGGAGCAAGGAGGAAGAAACCTGAGCATGAAAAATTTGTATATGCTTATGGAAGTTTATGAAACAGACGCAAATAGCTTACTTGCAATAGACTGTACACCGGATTCATTAGATTCGAGGCTAAAGCGGTTACCTGCAGATAAGCAGGATTATTTGAAAAAGACATTTGATTTTATGATAGAGCAGGCTTTGAAGTCAGCATAGGAGGCAGAGAATGAGAAGAAAGATTAAAAAGATGGATTGCATAGAATATCTTTCAGTGCAGGCTCCATTGGAAAAAGTAAATATGCTTGAAGACAAGCAGAGCAAATATATACATGAATTTGTAAAGAGAAAAGAATATTCAATCGTGGGAAAGATGAGACGCAATGGCTTTTCGCAGAGAGATGTTGATCGCCAGTGGAATCAGATTGTGAATATGATCCGCAAAAAGCAAATCAGTGGAGTAGTTGTTGCGAATATGGCAGCTATATCCAGCAGTGTTGCGGATGCTTATTTTAAGGTAGGACTGGTTATTGAAGCAGGCGGCATTGTGGTGACTGTAGATGAGGGCAGATTGGATATGCACATCAAGAAGGGAGCATAGATATGAGCAGACGAACAGAAAAAAGAAAGTATGGTAAATATAATAAATTTGATGTCGTGTATGCGGATTTTGGGAAAAACCCACATGGCATTCAGGGCGGAATCAGACCAGGAATAATTATTTCATGTGATGCCAGTAATCATGATGGTGCACCGCAGGTGTCAGTAGTCCCTTTGAGCAGTAAGTTAAAGGATATTCCGGTACATGTGATTTTAAATCCGAAGGATGTAAGTGGATTTGGATTAAGTAAGATATCTGATTTTATGCCTGAAGATGCACAGACAATTTCAAAAGGCTGCATTAGAGCAAAAAGTGGAACTGTCATTGAGGATTCAGGCGTGAGAGAAGAAATAGACAGAGCATTGATACGACAGTTTGATCTGTTACCTGTAGCTCGCAAAATGGTAATGGAGGAGTTAGCAAATGGACAGCAGAACTAAAAAGACTAATAATAAAAGATTTGTCAGATATTCAGAAGGAGCAGAGATGTATTCAATGAGTGTGTCAAAGTTTATGCAGTTAGCTAAGGATGCAAAGGCATGTTATAAAGTGAATCAGCTGGTGTTGGTTAATCTGGATATTATTGATGAATATCTGGAGACTTTCCATATTGTAGATGACGAGTTTTATAAGTAATTATGAGAAATGACGCATTACTATAGAAGAAATACAAACAAGTATGGAGAAAAATGAGCCAAGAGAGAAAAAATGTATTGACTTTTAGTCAGACCAAAAGTATAATATGACTAAGATATGAAGGAGGCATACAGATGGCTAGAACTGGAAGACCAAAAGCAGATAAACCTTTTGATCATAAGGTAACTGTTAAATTCAAAGAAGAGGAATACCAGATAATGGTTGAGTATGCTGAGACTCATAATCTATCCATTTCGCAATTGATTAGAATGGGTGTTGAATTACAAATGAAGCAGCAGGCTAATCAGTAGAACAGGCTCTTTTCTCCGGAAAGGAGAGAATAATGGCTTGTAGAAAAGATGGTAAAGGCAGAGTATTAAGAAAGGGTGAGGGTTACAGAAAAGGCGACGGAAGATACTCATATGTATATATTGATCCATTAGGCAAGAAAAGGACCATTTATGCAAAGTCTTTGGTAAGACTTCGAGAAAGAGAAGAACAGTTACAAAAAGATCAGTTGGATGGACTTGATGTCTATGTCGCAGGAAAGGCTGATGTGAACTTTTTGTTTGACAGGTACATATCAACTAAAACAGAATTGCGCAGCACTACTTACAGTAATTATTTGTATACATGGAATCATTTTATTCGTGATACATTTGGCAAGAAAAAGGTCAAAGATGTGAAGTATTCAGATGTGTTGTTTTTTTACACAGACCTGATTAACAATCAAGGGTTACAGATTAATACTTTGGAGACAATCAATACAGTATTAAGACCAACATTTCAGCTTGCTGTTCGTGACGATATAATAAGGAAGAATCCGGTGGATGGAGCATACTGTGAAGTAAAAAAACGTAATGGCGGCTCAAGAAAGAGCCGTAGAGCATTGACTGTGGATCAGCAGAGAAAGTTCATGGAGTATGTTGCGAAGAATCCGTTCTTCTATCACTGGTATCCGTTCTTTGTATTTTTGTTAGGAACCGGATGCAGAATAGGAGAGGCAATAGGCATACGCTGGGACGATATTGATATGGAGAATCGTATCATAGATATTAACCACAGCTTAACTTACTATCAGCGTGCGGATGATTCGTACAAATGTGAATTCAGAGTTTCGTTGCCCAAGACAGAAGCAGGAAATCGTAGAATACCAATGATGCAGCAGGTATATGATGTGCTTCAGGAAGAATATGACAGGCAGAAGCAGGAAGGCTTTTGCATAGAGAATGTAGATGGTATGACCAATTTTGTTTTTACAAATCGTTTTGGAATGCCACACAATCCAGCAGCGGTCAATCGTGCAATTAAGAGAATTGTAGATACTCATAATTCTGAGGAAGAGGTGGCTGCTAAAAAAGAGAAGAGAGAACCTATTATGATTCCAAGATTCTCTTGTCATATATTCAGACACACATTTGCATCGAGATTTTGCGAGAATGAAACCAACATTAAAGTAATTCAAGAGGTAATGGGACATGCGGATGTATCGACTACTATGAATATCTATGCAGAAGCAAACCCCGATGTTACCAAATCAGTAATTGAGAAATTATCAAAGAATATGGATATTTTTTAGAAAAGAGTCCTGTGATTGAACTCTTTGAAGATTGAAAATATACCTATTCATACTGTGGAAAATATGTTATACTTGCTAAGTATTGTTGTGTTTGACACAGCAATACAAGCATAAAAATAAAAAGACGTATTTTAAGGCGAATGACATCTTTTGGACGCGCAAAAGTCAAAAAAACGTCCATAAGTAGGGAAGAGTATGAAATCCGGAAAAGCCCATTTTACAAGGGATTGCAAGGATTTGAAAGGACAAGTAAAACTTCCAAAAAAATTCCCGACAATGAAGTCATTGGATAAAAAAGACCAATAAAATCAAGGGTTTGCGGACTTCCAACTTGTATGGTACGACAGGAGTACGACAAAATAACCTATCTTAAAGGGTTAAAACAAACGATTTTAAATTAAAATCGAGTCAGTTCAAGTTCATATTTTGTACTATAAGGACATTTTTCTAAAAGAAATTTTAGAGGAATGTCCTTTTTTGTTATGGTCAACGGAACAAAATAAGAAAATGGAGGAAGTCAGTATGAACAGTACAGCGTTAGGAGCAGAAAAAGAAAATATTAACTTTATCAGTGAAGCACATGAGAAATTCTACTATGAAAAAATTCAGAAAGTTAGAGAAGCAGATGTATATCACAAGGCACTTTGCTATTGCATTGGAATGAACGAAGATACACGAAGAAATGTGGATAGAATTTATAATTTCAAGACTGGATGTGTAAAACCGGAGTGCCTGCATGAAGGCTGGCAGACCAGTGGAAGTGCAAAGGTTGTCAGAATGGCATTTAATCTGTATTGCAATGGTACACCGAGCGTGGATGATGAACAGGACACAGAGGAGCAGGTGGATGAGTGCCGGAGATATTCAGTAGAGGATTTGTTCTGCTGTTGCTATGCACCATATTTCTGGCAGGCAATACAGATTCGCTATCCGGAGTATGCCACATACAATAAAAATTTGTATGCAATGTTTGGAGGAAATGATTGATGTTAAAGATTCGGTTGATGGGAACAAAAAATGATATTACATGGTTCAAAAAAATCATGCAGAGACACCCAAAGGTAGAGGTTCTGGAAATGTCAGACCTCTATCCCAACAAGGGAACAGATAAATATTATAGATCGTATGTAGAAGTAAAAAAGAGCAATGTAAAAGAATAATAGTAGAATTTGGAGGAATTTCATCATGTGTAAAGTTATAGCAGTAGGAAACCAAAAAGGTGGAGTCGGAAAGACCACCACAACGAGTAATTTAGGTATTGGACTTGCAAAAAAAGGGAAAAAGGTGCTTCTGATAGATGCGGATGCACAGGGAAGCCTGACAGCAAGTTTAGGCTTTCAGGAGCCGGATAAACTGGATGTATCTCTTGCAACCATTATGGCGAATATCATCAATGAAGAAGATATGAAGCCGGATTATGGCATCCTAAAGCACGACGAGGGTGTAGACCTTATGCCCGGCAATATAGAGTTGTCGGGATTGGAAGTATCACTGGTAAATGTCATGAGCAGGGAGCTTGTGCTTCGGACTTATATAGAACAGCAGAAAGAAAGGTATGATTACATTCTGATTGATTGTATGCCTTCCCTTGGCATGATTACCATAAATGCCTTTGCAAGTGCCGACAGCATCCTTATTCCGGTGCAGGCAGCATATCTGCCAGTAAAAGGTCTGGAACAGCTTATAAAGACCATAGGAAAGGTAAAAAGGCAGATCAATCCAAAATTGGAGATTGAAGGTATTCTGCTTACTATGGTTGATAACAGAACGAATTATGCAAAAGACATCAGTGCATTGGTTGTGGAGAATTATGGTAGCAAGGTAAGAATATTTGAAAACAGTATTCCGATGTCGGTAAGAGCTGCGGAGATTTCTGCTGAAGGTGTCAGCATTTATGAGCATGATCCAAATGGAAAAGTAGCGAGTGCCTATCAGTCATTGACAGAGGAGGTGCTTGCAGATGAATAAAACAGGAAGTGCCGCAAAGGTAAAACTGAACAGCTTCGATGATTTATTCGGAGATGGACAGCCACAGGCAGGAATAGAGCAGGTACAGGAAATTGCATTATCAGAACTGCATGAGTTCAAAGGTCACCCATTTAAGGTACTGGACGATGAAAAGATGCAGGAGACGGTGGAGAGTGTCAGAGAGCATGGCGTGCTGATGCCGGGTATTGCAAGACCAAGAGCTGAGGGCGGCTATGAAATTATTGCAGGACATCGCAGGAGACATGCGTGTGAACTGGTAGGACTTGAAACAATGCCGATGTTTATCCGTAATTATACGGATGATGAAGCCACGATTATTATGGTGGACAGCAATATCCAAAGAGAAGATATTCTTCCAAGCGAAAAAGCAAAGGCATACCGCATGAAATATGATGCTATGAAGCATCAGGGAAGCAGAACAGGCGGACTTACTTTGGAAGAACTTGGAGAAGCCGCAGGAGAAAGTGCAAAAACAGTTCAAAGATATATATGGATTTCACGCTTATCGGAACCATTGCTTGATATGGTTGATGCAGGGAAAATAGGCATTATGCAGGCTGTTGACCTTTCATTTTTATCCGAGGATGCACAGCAATGGGTATTGGTTGCCATACAGGACACCAATGCTGTCATAAGCAAACAGCAGAGTGCCATGCTAAAGGAGAGTGACAAAAAGGGAGAACTGACTTTTCCAATGGTGCGTATGCTTCTGGAGAAAGAAAAGCCAGTAGAGCGTAAGGTTGTTATAAAAACGGAACGCATTAACAGTTATTTTCCGGATACATACAGCACAGATGATATAGAAAAAATAATATTTCAGCTATTAGATAACTGGAAGAATACACAGTAGGAAGGAGGAGACGAGAATGGGAGAAATTTTGCAGCTAGATTATTATTACGGAATAGAAGCGGAACAGTTCTCATTCTATCGTGTTCCACGCCTGCTGATAAAGGACGAGAGATTTAAGAAGCTGTCCAGTGATGCTAAATTGTTGTATGGACTTATGCTTGATCGTATGTCGCTGTCTATGAAGAATGAATGGTTTGACGATGAAAATCGTGCATACATCATTTATACCATAGACAGCATTATGGAGGATTTGGGATGCGCTAAGGAAAAAGCTGTTAAGGTATTGGCAGAGCTTGATTCTGTAAAAGGAATTGGTCTGGTAGAAAAGGTGCGCAGAGGACTTGGAAAACCGGATATAATTTATGTGAAAAATTTTGCTTCAATTTCAGAGCAGATGGACGAAAAAGAGCCTGCTAATGCTGATGAAATCACAGAAGTCGGAAAATCGAACTTCAAGAAGTCAGAAAATCGAACTTCTGGAAGTCAGAAAATCAAACTTCAAGAAGTCAGAAAATCGAACTTTCGGAAGTCAGAAAATCAAACCTCTGGAAGTTCGGAAATCGAACCTCAAGAAGTCGGAGAATCGAACCCTAATTATACTAACTATAATCAGACTTATATGAATCAGACTAATTATAACCATACTGAGGAGAGTTATAACAATCCTATCAATCAATCTGCAACAGAAAAGCCACAAGATGATGTGATTGATTCGATGGATGATGCACAGGCATACATAGAACTAATTAAAGAAAATATCAATTATGATCATCACATGAAGTATGATGGTTATGGTGAAAAAGAACTTTATGACGAATTATTTGGGATAATCTGTGAAGTAGTGTGCGTAAAGAGAAAATCAATCCGAGTTGCAGGTGAGGATTATCCGTATGAGCTTGTAAAATCCAGATTCTTGAAACTGAACAGCAGTCATCTGGAATATGTGATTGGTTGCATGAAAGAGACAACGACGAAGATTACAAATATCAAAGCGTATATGATAACAGCACTTTATAATGCACCAACTACGATAAATCATTTCTATCAGCAGGAAGTGCAGCATGATATGTATGGAGGTGGATGGCATGAAAAGGGTATTATTTAAGGTGATTTTGCCGCTGGCATTTATTGTAGTATGGCTGGATATGTGTTACTGGATATGTCTGGGAGATAACGGTATGAACTGGTTTCAATTCTGGATTATGAGTGGCTTTCCTTTCGGCATACAAAAGATGCTCGTACTGTTGATACCTCGCAATTTTGGAATTGCAGGGAGCATTGGAGTGTTGGCACTTGACGCAGTCATAGGCGGCATGATCGGAGTGATTGTCCTTGCAATAAAAATTATTGCAATCATTAGGGAAGTAATCAATATCATAATGGAACTTGCAGGAAAGAGAATTTCTTGCTGAACAGGAGCAGGTATGAAATGAAAGTTTTTATACCTGCTTATTTTATAACTTCTGGTCACAGCGTCCAGAAGTGGAAAGGAACTGATATGGAATCAATGAGAGACACCAAGCGTATCATGGAGCGTGAAATCAAAAAAGGAAGCACACCATTATCTTTTGAACAAATGGAGATTGATACAAATAATTATCAAGAGATTACTTCTGTGGAGAAGCTGACACAGGTATTGCAGTACCTTCACAGGGTAGGCAATTACAAGTCTTTAGCGGGAAAAACGGTGATTAATAATGTTTACACTTTTATGCGTGGAAGGACACCTGATTTTACCAGAGCAAGAAGTATATTTGACCGGGAAAAGATATATCATCAGATGCTTCGGCAGGAAAAGAAGATGAAGCCAGTTTATGACGGAGATTGTTATATCGAAACAGCAAAGTGCTATTTTTCATTGCCGGAGGAATGGGAAAAGCATAAAATGATGTATCGGAATAATGATGCGTTTGGTTTTATCCTGTCAAATAAGTATATCTTAGGACTGTATAAATATTGCAGGGAAGCAAGGCGGGATATTGCAATGGAAGCTCATGAAATACCGAAGAATACAAATACAGTTGTTCAGCGGCTTATAAACATGGATGATCTGGAAGTGCTATCACATTGTTTGTTGCTTGACGATGTATGGGTAGAAAATAATCTGATCGGTGCAAAGATGTACACGATTTTTAAGTTAGGAATTTCTTCTCAAAGCACAGCTTTTCTGCTATAATGGGCATTAGCTTATTATGTCTGGAGGAAAATGAATATGTGCGATGAAAATATGAATTTAGAAGAACAGGTTACTGAGCAGCCTGTTGAGCCAAAGGTGGAAACAGAACCATTATTTGAGGAAATGGTAGATTTTGATACATTCAGCAAGTCAGATTTCCGTGTTGTAAAAGTAAAAGAATGTAGTGCGGTAAAGAAAAGCAAGAAGCTGTTACATTTTGTTTTAGATGATGGAACAGGAACTGACAGAGTTATTCTTTCCGGTATTCATGCATATTATGAACCGGAGGAGCTGGTTGGAAAGACATTACTTGCAATTACAAATTTACCACCGAGAAGTATGATGGGAATTGATTCCTGTGGTATGCTTTTATCCGCTGTCCATACAGTAAACGGAGAGGAAAAACTCAACTTGGTTATGTTGGATGATGCAATTCCGGCAGGTGCAAAGCTCTACTAATCAAAAAGGATATAGAAAAATATACAGCGTTAAGGCAGATATGAGATCGAAAGGTTTCGTATCTGCTTTTTTTATTGCAACAACTTCTGGTCACAGCGTCCAGAAGTGGAAAGGAAAAGAAATGAACAGAAAAAATATGAAGAAATTACTGTTTGCTGCTATTGCTGTGGTAATTGTGGCAAAGGTGGTACGAGACACTAAAAATGCAAAAAAGCAGAAAGAAAATATTCCTGCTGATACATTTAATGATTTCTATGAGGAAGAATTGAACTGGTGGGATAAAGACCTTAAGGAAGGGGAGAAGTAACGATATGGCAATGAAAATACAGCTTCACAGGCTGTTGGTTCCACCTTGAATCCAATCGGTGCAGATAAGGAAGGAGGTACACTGTGCAGGAGGAAACAACACAAAAAACGATTGCCCTTGCAATCAAGACATCCAAACTGACCGCGAGTGTTCTCCAGAAGGCAATGAAGATGTATCTGGAGCATCAGAAGCATAAAGAGCCTTCCCACGGGAAAATACCGGTGAAAAAGCTGGTCGGTCAGGGGGCGGGTGCAAAGTCCATAGAGGTCACGGATGATAATATTAAGGCTTTTGAGCGTGTGGCGAGAAAGTACAATGTAGATTTCGCTGTGAAGCGGGATAAGACCACGGAGCCGCCAAAATACCTTGTATTTTTTAAGGGTAAGGATGCCGATGTGATTGCACAGGCGTTCAAGGAATTTGTAAAAGTTAATGAGAAAAAGCAACAGCGTCCGTCATTACGGCAGAAACTGAAAGGACTTCAGAAGATGATCGCACAGAACAAGAACAGGGAGCGGAGCAGAGAGAAAAACAAAGACAGGGGACAGAGCCTATAAGCAAGGTCATTGACGGAATTGTAAAGGATTTGCAGTCAATCCCGAAAACTCTCAAAGAAAAAACAAAAGGGGTAAATAAGAAACAGCTTGCCCTGAAGTGCGCTCCCTATGTGATTTTCGGATATGTTCTGAATAAGGTTTCATGGCTGTATGGACAGCAGGCAGGTGACAATACATTACAGAAGGTGTTGGACACAATCAATGGGATTGGAGGTGCGTTCCATAATCCGCTTCCAAGTTTTCTGCCGAGAGATTTACTGGTAGGAGTGGGATGCGGAATAGGATTTCGTATGGTAGTTTATTATAAAGCAAAAAATGCAAAGAAATTCCGGCAGGGAGTGGAGTACGGTTCGGCAAGGTGGGGAACAGCCAAAGATATTGAACCGTATGTTGATCCTGTATTTGAAAATAACGTGCTTTTAACAGCAACGGAACGGCTTATGATGTCGGGCAGACCAAAGCAGCCGAAGTATGCAAGGAATAAAAACATTCTTGTGATCGGTGGTTCCGGTTCCGGTAAGACACGCTTTTTTGTGAAGCCGAACCTTATGCAGATGCACAGTTCCTATGTGGTCACTGATCCGAAAGGCACAGTCCTCGTGGAATGTGGCAAAATGCTGTCTAAGAATGATTACCGGATTAAGGTGCTTAATACCATTAACTTTGCAAAATCAATGCATTACAACCCTTTCGCTTACATCCGGAGCGAAAAGGATATTCTGAAACTCGTAAACACAATCATTGTAAATACCAAAGGGGAAGGACAGCAAGCCTCTGAGGATTTCTGGGTGAAAGCCGAAAAGCTCTATTACACGGCACTGATTGCATATATCTGGTACGAAGCACCGGAGGAGGAACAGAATTTTTCCATGCTGATTGATCTGGTGGATGCCAGTGAAGCAAGGGAAGATGATGAGAATTTCAAAAATGCGGTTGACCTGCTGTTTGAAGAGCTGGAGCAGAAGAACCCGAACCACTTTGCGGTAAGACAGTATAAGAAATATAAACTTGCCGCAGGTGTTGTATGCTCTAAAAGACTTCTTAATCAAGCGGTTAGGAAGTCTCTTAGAACACATAACCTAAAACCGAAGAAAGGAGCGCAAGTTATGAGAAAAAACGAGAAAATCACAGCTCTGTACGAACGACTGAGCCGTGATGACTTTGGCAAAGATG